>OGZR01000264.1_pt1 | contig 28124 bp, 22 predicted proteins | sample 1576851 | NCBI WGS metagenome assembly OGZR01 (sample SAMEA3541492, study PRJEB24748) | human gut metagenome | biome: human gut; feature: human-associated habitat; material: faeces | place: China | collected 2012
TGATATTAGGATGAATTAAAAAATAATAAATCGCACTTAATAAATACCAAAAGAAAGTAAACTTGGGACAAATGATTCCTTGAATATTAAACTTTTCATCACTATAATCCCAAAGTTTTACATGCATTCCTTTAATAAAAATAAGTCCTGCAAAATATTCAATTAAAGTAACCGATAAAGCCATTAGTAAAAAAAGTACCGTCTTTCTTAAATACGCTTCATGAATAAATGAAACATCAATATGTGCCAGTAAATAAACGACACATAAACTAAACCCATAAAGTGGTAAATAAGGTCCTACTAAAAAACCAGGATTGATCCATTTTCTTGAAGGATTTGCTTTGGAAAAAAAACGACGAAAAATAAGTTCTAAAAGCCATCCAGCTAAACTTCCTATAAAAAATATAAACGCTAAAATCAACCATTCTTTCATAAAATCACCTATTTCATTTTATTAAATAATATATTGACACTCCCCATGTCTAAAGACAGGGGATTCTTGCTACCTGCCAACATTGTTGGCTGACCAGTTCATTTCTGATAGGTCGCAGTGCAAGATAGGGGTATGCCATTATCCCTCCTAGAGCAGAACCTATAGTTCTCTAGGCAGTATATCTGTTACCAATATACTCAGTTGAGTTGCATATATTTATTGCTCCTAGCAGATCCCTATGCGTATGGAATCCACATCTGCACGTATAATTTTTGTCATTTGCATGATGAACACTTCCACATATTGGACAGATCTGACTTGTATATGCTGGATCTACATACTCAACTTTTATGCCTGCAAGTTTTGCTTCACATTATTATTTGATTTGTATTTTATGGATATATTATACTATCAAAAGTTATCTGACGATATGATTTATTAATAAAATCTAAAAAAAAGTTGCCTTATATCTCCACAGCTAAAGCTGGGAGCTTTACGGCAATATTTGGTAAATCATCATTTAAACCAACTATATTAAATGATGTAGAAACATAACTCTTATCATCTAATAAATGTAAAGTATCATGACTATCTAATAAAGCAAGTTCAATATTTTAATAATCTTTTGCAAGAGCTTCAGCGGTTCTTTGAAGTGAACTATCTTTATAGAAAATTTTTGTATCTTTAGATACTGTGTATTTGCCATGTCCACCATTCGGCTAATTCTGATAAAATATTTGTGCTTTATTCGATGTTTCATCATTTTTTCACTACCAGGTACAGTTACTGTAACTTCTTTAAATTTATAATCATTTGTATCTGTATCTGTGGTTTTAAAAGATACTTTAACTTATTTATCACTAATTGGTTGATAAATTGTTAAATCTTTGTCAATGACTTGTCCAAAATCCGTACCATTATATTCAACAGTATAACCTTCAACTTCTGGTAAAGTAACATTTAATTTCTTATCACCTACATTTGACGTTTGCACTTGAAATTCATTTAAAACATCACTCATTGACATTTTTTCATCTAGATTTCCACCATAAACTTCTAATTCATAAATAGAAACAGTATTATATTCTATTCCACCATCAGGATCATTTGAAGTATGTATGTCAATATATAAGCGTACATATCTCGCGTTATAAATCTGATTCAAAATAATTTTATCTGTTAAATTTTTTCTTGGCATACTTCCATATTCATTTGAAACATAAACCGTTTTGTTTAACGCTAAAATTTTGTTACGTCACCTCTGCATAAACTGGCACCATCGATAGAACTGAACTCATCGACATAAATAATGTAAGGACAGCCGTAATACTTTTCTTTTTTAATTTCATATTCTTATTCCCTTTCTTTTTAAAAAGAAAAGAGCAAACATAAAAACAACATAAAATGTCGTCTATATATTTGGTCTTGCCTAATTAAAGTAACAATCCTTATCTATACAATAACAAGAATATACAGTTGTTATCAAACGCATACATTTTAAATGTGACAATTCTTTTTTATATGAATACATAAATAAGTTTGTTCATCTGGCGCAAGTGTATAATTATATTTACTTTTAATCATTTTTTTTATTCGATTAATGCATAATGATAATCGAATATTTTCTTTTAACATATCTCTTATATTTTCTGTTGTATCCATCGTATTTTCAATATCATTACGAAAAACTCTTTCCGCTAAAAACTTAAGATGTGTTGATAACCTTGCATAATTGATTGAATCTAATTCTAATTTTATATTCATAGTTTGCTCAATTACTTCAAAAACATCTTTTACAAAATTTACTATTTTAGATGTATTTTGTGAACTATTTTTTGTTGAAAAATTCACTAAATGCAAAGCGATATATCCTGCTTCTGCTTCTTCTAATTGAATTCCAATCTTTTCTTTAATAAGTTTTATAGCCCATAATCCCAGTTGGTATTCCTTTTTATATATCGCTTTCGTCTCTGATAAAACAACATTAGGTAAATCTATCTTTTCTTTTTTACGTTTAATAGCAAAGGCAATGTGATCACTAATTGCTAAAAAGATTTCTCCATAAAATTGTGTACTTAACTCATTTGTTGCTTTATTAACTAATAAGCTTGTAATTTCATAGTAAATAGGTTCAATATCATCAATTCCTCTACGTAACCGTTTTTCGCTTTTATCTTTAAAAATATATGTTTTTTCAATATGTGACTCATCTACTAAATCACCTATTTTCTTTTGAAAGCCAATACCTGACCCTGTTAAAATAATATCTCCTAATTCATCAGATAATGCTGCAATACTATTATTATTAAATATTTTTATAATTTTCAATTTTATTTCTCCCTACATTAATATTTCATTTAATATCTCAGCAATAAATTGAACTTCAGTTCCTATAATAATTTGTATTTCGTGCTCGCTTGTTTCAACAATGTGAGAGAAATTCATATTTGATAGAGCCTGTTTATCTATTATTGATATATTTTTTACTTCTACACGTAATCGTGTAATACAGTGGTCAACACATAAAACATTAGTTTTTCCACCTAGTGCATCTAATAATTCAATTGCCATATCATCATAAGTAAATACTTTTGTTTTTTCTTCTTTTGGTTGTATTTTTTCTCTTCCAGGTGTCATAAGATCATATCGTAAAATCAACATTCTAAAAATAACATAATAAATGACACCGCAAATAACTCCTAAAGGAATTAAAAATAATATGTTATTCGCAAACGGCGATTTAAAACTCAATATATAATCAATTAATCCAGCTGAAAAACCAAAACCAGCCATCCATTTAAGACTTGCAGCAATAAAAAGCATTATTCCTGTAAGGAAGGCATGAATTAAATAAAGAATAGGTGCAACAAACATAAAAGCAAACTCTAAAGGTTCCGTAACACCTGTAAAAAACGAAGCTAACGCTGCTGAAAATAAAATGGCACCTACTTTTTTCTTATTTTCTTTTTTAGAACAATGATACATTGCTAAAGCAGCTCCAGGTAAACCAAACATCATTACTGGGAAAAATCCAGCCTGATACATTCCTGTCGTACCTTTAACCCCACCTGAAATCGTTCCCCAAAACTTTCCAATATCATTAATACCTGCAACGTCAAACCAGAATACAGAATTTAAAGCATGATGCAAACCGGTAGGAATCAATAAACGATTTAACACGCCATAAATTCCTGCACTTAATGGTCCTAATTTTGATATTTCTCTTCCAAAATAAATAAAGAAATGATAACAAGTAGGCCAAATATAAATAAAAAGCAAAGAAGTAATGAGCGTGATACCTATTGCGATAATTGACGCAAATCTTTTGCCATCAAAAAAAGATAAAAATTGCGGTAAACGCTTTTGATCAAATTTTTGAAAAGAAATAGAAACAATAAGTCCTATCAATATCCCTATAAAAGCACTTTGAATATTATGAAATGCCAAATCCACATCATATTCTGGAATTTGCATCATTAAAGAAATACATTTAGGTGATAAAATAGTTGTCATTGTCATATAGCAAGCAAGTGTACTCAATGCAATAAATGTATCTCTTTTTTTAGACATTTCCATAGCAACAGCTAATGCAAATAGAATAGGAAGATTATCAATAATTGTCCCACCAGAAGTAATTAATAAAGCCGCTAGCGGACTATGTAAACCCCATCCAGTAGGATCAATCCAATACCCTATTCCTTTAAGAAGTGCTGCAATGGGCATAATTGAAACAGGTAGCATTAATGATTTACCTAATCGCTGTATATATTTCATAGCTACCTCCTTTTTAAGTACTTTTTATATCACTAAAAAATACAAACAAACATATATTCATAGGATTCATTATACTCTTGTCTAGTCAAAATAGCTAATAGAAAATATTTTATTTTAACTTAAAAACATATCTGTTTTATATTTATTTGATTTTACAAAATAAAGACCATGAGATTTCTTCTAAAAAAAACATCTCATGGTCTTTTAATACATTATCATTATTTTTGAATCAACTGTTTTGCATATTTTATAATGTTGCTTCCATCTAGTAGGCCATAATCCTTTAAAGAAATAACACCTACAGGAACTTTAACTACCTTTTTAATTTCCTTTAAATCTTCACTTCTTTGTGGCGTAAGTAAAACCACATCGGCCTCTTGTAAATGCTCATTTAAAAACACTTCAATATCCATTAATTGACTTTTAGCTACTTCTTCTATTTTACGAACCAGCATATTTCCTGAAAAACCTGGTTTTGACAATAATGTTATCTTCATATAAGACCTCCAAACACATAGCACTAATATAATAAATGAAATAGCTAAAATGTACAATATCTATTTTAGTTGTTTATTTATATTTCCATTGATCACACAATGCTTGTAATTTTAAATAATCACAACAAAAACTCATCAAAAATTCATCTTTCTTTACAAAAACAGCATTGACAATGTTATTAACTTTTCCTTCTATTTCTTCACGAGTAGATTGTTTCTTTAAATATAAATACTCATTATTAATATCTATTCTTTTATATACACCTTGAGGAATCATATTATTAATAAGCCATGCAGCAATGATTTCGTGACTTTCGTTGTAAATTTCTACTGTTGTTCTTGGATTTCTTCTTTTTCCATTTTTTCTTAAAGGCTTTGAAGTTAATGGTATGAAATATGTATAATCTTCTATTCGGTTTTAAATTCACTCTAAAATCATACTGAAATAAATACTGCCTATAATCGCTTTCTATATCATATAAAGCAATTTTATTATCTTTTAAATGTATTTTCATATTTTCTCCCTATGAAGAAAAACGAAGAACTCATAAACTAGAATTCTTCGTTTTAAATCGTCCACTATAGCAGGACCTCTCTCGTTATCGATATTTCTATCTACAAATAAATTTTCCATTTTTTAATGTATAAGTCAATTACTATTAAATATAGAAATCAACCATTATTAGTATATGAAGTATACTTTTATTTATACTCTTTTTGTCTCTATTTATTAAAACATTCTATGAATTCTTTAAGCAGTTTATTTCTATCTTTTTTAAGATAAATAATTCCATAATCTATTTCTAAGCTTTCTTGAAGAGAAACAACCTTCACACTCTCATCTAAATCTTCTTTACCAAAGGCATAATCAGGTAAAATAGCTATTCCATAACCACTTAAGGTTAAAGCAAGTACAGCTTCGATGTCATCTTGTCTAATCACATTTTTTTCTCTTACTTTTGTTGAAAGAAAATGTTCAAGATCATCTTCCTTTAATTTAGGAATACTTTTTTGTCTTAGTGTAATAAAAGGACAATCTTGGATTTCATTAAATGAAATCATTTCTTTAGACGTTTGAAAGATATTCTTAGGGATAATGGCTTTTGTTGTACTTGTTGAAAGCTTTCTAAAAGTACATTCTGGTCGATCTTGTATCATTATTTTAGTTCCTAAAATAAAATCAAGTTGATTTTCAACAAGTCGATTTACTAATTGAAAATAATCATCTAAATAAATACGTGGACTCACCCTTGGATTTTCTCTATAAAATAAACGTAATGCCTTTGTAAGAAGCTTTGTTTCTTTTCCCATTGTACATCCTATTTTTAAAATTGTTTGTTCATTGAGCTTTAGCGATTTTAAACGATTAGGAATTGCTTCCATACGTAATAAGATATCATGAGCATCATGATAAAAGATTTCACCCGCTGTTGTGAGCTGTACTGATTTACTATCTCTAATAAAAAGCTTAACTCCTAGTTCCTCTTCTAAATGTTGAATATGATGTGTTACTGTTGGTGGAGTCACATAAAGTTCTTTGGCAGCTCTTGTAAAGTTTAAACGATCTGCCGCCACAACAAAACATTTGAGTTCTTGACTGTTCATGATTTCACCTCTTTTTTTATTCTAGCATTAGAATTTCTTTAATGCCATTAATTTAATGTTAATTTACTTTTTTAAATCTTGTTTTAAAATAAAGATAGATAAATAAGGAGGACAAACAATGTCACAAAGAAAAGAAATGTTGATGAAAAATATGGAATTTGTAGCCTATGAAGGATTAAATGGAAAACCTGGTTTTCAAATGACTCTTCATAAAAGCAAAGAAGGTCGTTATTATCTTTATGTTGCTTGTTTTAGACATAATGGTTTTAATATTATTGATGTAACCGATCCTTATCATCCTACTCCTTCTAAATGGGTAGAAGGTCCTTGGGTCAAAGAAGGCATCAAAGATGGTCAAAGTCTACCAAAGATACAATCAGGGGATGGTTATTTAATTACAGCTCATGGTGGAACCATGGATGTTTTACATGGAACTCCTAAAGGAAATACCCTTCCTTTTTGGGGTGGTATGATGATTTGGGATATTGAAACTGATCCTATGAACCCAAAACTTTTAGGTAAGTTTGAATGTAAAGGAATGGCAGGCGTTCATCGTTTCTTCTATAATGGTGGTCGTTATGTTTATTGTGTAGGAAACAAACCAGGTTTTTTAACTTTTATTTTAAGAATCATAGATATTCAAGATCCAACCCATCCAGTAGAAGTAGGTTCATGGTGGGCAGATAATCAATATCGTGCTAATAAACCTGGTGGTGGTCATGTTGCCTTTGGTTCAAAAGAGTTCTTAGAAATGGCAACAGTTCATGCTGTTACTGTTAAAGATCATATTTGTTATGCTGCGGTTGCAAATTTTGGCGCTTGTCAAATCGATGTCAGCGATCCCACAAATCCACAATTAATCGGTTATTTACCAATGAATCCACCTTTTGGAGGAGGAGCTGCTGGGATGTCTATTCATACCTACATGCCTTTAGGTGATTTACCTTATGCGGTTGTTTCTACTGAAGGGGAAAGACCTCGTTATTTTTCTAACGAAAATAAAGACGGTCTCTTTAAAAAGCTTGTAACACAGCCAATGAATACGATTGGAATTATCGAAACTACAGATCCGACAAATCCATCACTTATTTCTATTTTTCCATATCCAGAAGTACCTGTTGGATATACTCATGGAAAGAACTTTAATATTGTTGATGGTGTTCGTGTTCCTTTTGGACCTCATAATTTATTTGATGCTTTTGGAAAAGATTGTTATGAACCTTATAAAGGTTTAATTTATAATTGTTATTTTGGAGCTGGACTTAGAGTCTTTGATACGACGGATCCTTTTATTCCAAAAGAAATTGCCTACTTTATGCCACCTGATCCAGAAGTTGATCTTTTCAATAATGAAGAAGGCACTTTATTACCAGGTTCTAAAGTCGCAATTACCGAAGATTGTTTAGTTGATGATCGTGGTTTTATTTATGTTGATACATTCCAAGATGGTCTATATATTGTGAAATTGAAAATGGAGGATTCATATGAAAATTTATGCTTATGAAGTAAGACAAGATGAAATAGATTATTTTAAAGAATATGAAAAAAAATATGGTGTTTCTGTTGTTTTAAATCACCAAGTACCCACTTTAGAAAATGCAGATAATGTAGATGGATGTATGGGTGTAACTATTTTAGGTCAAGGAGACATTAATGCAAAACTATTAGATAAATGGTATGATCTTGGTATTCGCTATGTTTCTTCTCGTACAATTGGTTTGAATCATATTGATTTAGAGCATGCTAAAGAAATTGGAATTCAAGTATGTAATGCGAAATATCCACCTAATGGAGTTGCCGAATTTGCTTTAATGCTTTTATTAATGTGTATGAGAAACTATAAACAAGCTTTATGGCGAGGACAAGTCAATGATTATTCTTTAAGTGGTTTACAAGGAAAAGAACTTCATGATTTAACGGTTGGTGTTATGGGAACCGGAAATATTGGACGTACGTTTGTTCAACTTCTTTCCGGCTTTGGTTGTCGTATTTTAGCTTATGATCTTCATGAAAATGATGATGTAAAAAAATTTGCAACTTATGTAGATAAAGATACTTTATTAAAAGAAAGTGATGCTATTAGTATACATCTTCCTTTATTTGAAAGTACGTATCATCTAATTAATAAAGATACAATTTCTAAAATGAAAGATGATGTTATTTTAATCAATTGTTCACGTGGTGAACTTATTGATACGGAAGATATTATTGAAGCTATTGAAAGTAAAAAAATTGGAGCTTTAGGACTCGATGTTATTGAAGGAGAAGAAGGCATTACGCATATTGATCATAGAAGTGATATTCTTTCTAATAAAAATATGGCTTATCTCCATCAATTTCCTAATGTCATTATGACTCAACACATGGCCTTCTATACAAATACAGCCGTTAAAAATATGGTTAAAAGCGGTCTTAAAGGTATCATAGAAATGGCTAATCAATAAATAAAAAATTGAGGATTCATTCCTCAATTTTATTTTATGAAAATAAAAAGATAACAACTCCTAGAACAACAAGAACAATTCCTGTTGCTCTATTTAAGGTTTTAGGAGTTGCTTTATTCGCAAATAAAGCAGCAATTCTTGCCCAAATAAGAGTAAAGATAATACATAAAATCCATACTGTTAAATTAGGAAGACCACCAATCATAAAATGTGAAATAGCTCCGGTAAGGGCTGTAAAGGTCATAATAAAAACACTCGTACCTACTGCTGTTTTAAGTTCATATCCCATGACTGTTGTTAAGATAAGAAGCATCATCATGCCTCCACCTGCTCCAACAAAACCACAAATAAAACCTATACAAGTTCCACAAATTATAGATTGGATTGCTCTTTTTTTAGAAGAAACATTATTCATCGCTTCTTTCGTTGTCATTACCGGTCTAACAATAAATTTAATTCCTAAAATAAATGTCATAAAAACAGAAAAACTTCCCATTGTTGAAGAAGGTAACAAACTTGCCACATAACTTCCTACTACTGTAAAAAGAAGGACACTTACCATCATCAATAAACCATTTCTAATATCCAAATTTTTATTTTTTCCATAAGTATAAGCTGAAACCGCACTGGCAAGGACATCTGATGACAAAGCAATACCTACTGCCATATAAGGATCCATTTTCAAAAAAGCAATGAGCATTGGGCTAATAACAGCAGCCGCTGACATTCCTGCAAAACCTGTTCCTAGACCTGCTCCCATTCCAGCAAAAAAGGTTACAAGAATAATAAATAAAATATTTGTTTCCAATTTATTTTTCCTCCAATAAACAATCTATATTTTTTTCCATAAGTTCTAATGTTTCTTTAAATATCTTTTGATGCTTTTCATCAATATCTGAAAAAAGTGAAGAAAAGAAATGGTTTTGAAACGCTTTTCCTTTTTTTATAACATCATTCGCTTTTTTATTCAAAACTAATTCAACTTTTCTTCGATCTCCTGGAACATCTATCCTAGATAAATATCCTTGATCAACTAACTGTTCCACATGAATTGAAACAAGGTTTGCTTTAATTTTTCTTATTTCCACAATATCTTTAGCATGTTTATATTGTGGGTTATTTCCCAAAAACATCAAAATATCAAACCCTGTTTGCTTTAGATGAAATTCATTGCAAAGATCTTTACATTGTTGATGATAAGCAAGTTCTAATTTTCTAGCAAAATCAATATTCATATTATCACTTCCTTCATTTTTAGATAGTTCATTTTTGAACTATTTTAATAGATAACTTTATAAATGTCAAATATTTATATAAAAAGCAACTCATTCGAGTTGCCCTATCATTCTTTATTTCTTTTTAAAATAATTGTTCCACCTACAATTGATAATATACATAAACTCAATAATCTTATTATATTTGAAGTATCATCTGTTTTTACTTTTTTAACTTCTTCTTTATTTTCAGCTTTTACCGTTGGTTTTACTGTTTCTTGATTATTTGACGTTGAATCATTCTTTTTATTATCATCTTTTGTTTGTTCTTTGATGACTAAGGTTGTTGTAGCTATACCATCTTCAAATGTTACTTTTACATGATGTGTTCCTACAGCAAGTGTATTTAAATACATATCATCAAAAGTAATAATTGTAGAACCTTTTGTTACTTTATAATGTACTTTATCAACTTCTTGATCATCTACTTCTACTTTTACATTTTCTGTATATTCATGATTTATTCTTATTGAAATATCTTTTCCACTTTCTTTAACAAAAATTTCTCCTTCACCTTCAATAACTTTATAAGAAATATTTTTCTTTACAAGTCCTTCAATAGCTTTATTAATTGCATCTGCATAACCATCTACTGTTGTTTGTTCCGTAACATTCTTTCCTTCTTCTACTAATGCAAGTGCATCTTTTAAGGCTTTTACTGTTTCATCTGTATAGATACTTAAATCACTTGGTACTTTAGCTTTTGCTTCATTGACTTTTGTATAATCAGCATCTTTGTATTTTAATTCACTTATTGCCTTATTAATTGTATCTGCGTAACTATCTACTGTTACTTGTTCTTGTTTACTTTTTGCATGATCAACTGCATTAATTGCATCTTCTACAATAGAATAGTTAGAATATAAATTAGCATCTATTTTTTGAGCATTCGCAATCGCTTCATTTACTTTTGTGTAATCAGCTAAAATATTTAATTTATCCCATATAAATGTTGGATGATTAATTCCTACTACCCATTCAATTCCTGTACTTGCATTATTTCGAAGATCAGTAAGTACGTTAGCAGAAGAAAAATTAGAACTTTCTCTTCCACAGATAGACTGATCAAAGTTTGGATCTGCGGATGCAGTACCTGCATCCCAGTCTACAACAAGTTTTACAATTGCATTATAATTATTATCCGGATCATCAAGTGCTCTATCTGGCCAAATACAATTTGTAATATTAGCTACTGCAACAGCTGCAATCCAAGTGATATTGCCTGGTTCTGCACAATTAATATTTTTTGTCGCTACCATACAATTTTTAATTATTACACCTGGATTCCCATTAAAATCAAAATTTGCGCCGAGAATGCCACCGACACTGAATAAATATTTTGGCAAGAAACAGAACCTCCAAACCAGCAATCGATAATTTGTGAACTACTCTCAGAGTTTTCCCATTGTCCAATTAATCCTCCTACAGTATCGACACTATCCTCGCTAGGTTCAGTACTAATAACTGTAGCATTTGAAGCACAACCTTTTACCTGTGTACTCCAAGTGCATTGCCCTATTAAACCACCTAGCATCTTATCACCAACATCATTTTCAATTTTTCCACTTGTATAACAGTTTTCAACTATACCACCATTGACCCAATCTGCCAAAATACCAGCAAGTAGAGAACAATCATTCGAAACAATATCAGCATTCGTAACCATCAAATTTTTCACAATTCCACCAGAAGATATAACGCCAAACAATCCATTTCGTGTTAAATCTTCTCCTGTATAGTGATGATACAAATTCATTATTTTGTGATATTGACCATCAAAAGTACCGCCAAAATATTGACTAAAATTACTACCATTTCCAATAGATATCCATTGATGCCCTGAAAGGTCCAAATCATTATCTAAATAGATCGTTTTATCTTTAAATAATATATTACCATTGACTAGTTGAGCCAACCCCGCAAGTTGTTCTGCGGTTGTAATATGATATTCACTATCTACTTCATGCCCGACATACCAACTTGTATCAGCTGTCCCATCCCATATATCTACTGCTTCTACCGCAAATACATTCATAGGCACAAATGACACAACCATGGATAATGATAATAATACTGCAACCATTATTTTCTTAATTGCTTTCATACGCTTTCCTCCCAATAATTATTTTCAATGATACCTGCAGTCTCAAATTAAATTATTAAATAATTGCTGTCTTTTAACAACAATTATCATTTTTATTGAGACTACGTATCTCTTCTATATTTATTATATTTTCTTCTATTTTGTTTGTCAATTTTATGCAAAATAAGTTTTTTATAAGCATATTACAAAATATCGCCCCTCATGGGACGATATTTATTTTAATCTATTTTCTTTTTTCTAATATAAGTTAAAACAACTAAACTTCCTAACAATAATAAAGCAATACCTATAATATTTTCATCATCACCTGTTTTTACTTTTTTAACATCTTGTTTGTTTTCAGCTTTTACCACTGGTTTTACTGTTTCTTGATTATTTGATGTTGAATCATTCTTTTTATTATCATCTTTTACAGGTGTTTCCACCACATTTGATTCAATAATAAATTCAGTAGATGCACTTCCTGTTGTTGAATTAATACTTATTGTATGTTTTCCAACTGATAAAGTATTTAAATAATCACTTTTTAATGTGATAATCGTACTTCCTTCTTTAGATACATAATTCTTTGAATCAATTATCTTACCATCAATAGATACACTTACAAAATCAGAATAATCTGCATCTGAAACAAATACAAAATCTATTTTGCTATCTTTTTTCCATTTACTATTTTGACCTTTTATAATTTTAGGCGTTTTGATATTTACCATTCTTTCATATCCACAAACATTACAAACAGTATCTTTATCATCATCAAATATATGTTTCGATTCATCTTTATGATTATGACATACTGTACATTCTTGCCAATGAATTTCTTCATTATTCATCCATTTTGTAGAATAATTATGTTCTAATAAATCACCATATTCTTGATTACAAAGTTCACAAACAGCTTTTTGTATGCAAGTAGCTTTTCCACCTGAATGATTTGTACAAGTAATTTGTCCACTATTTATAACTGTGCCATTTACAACAACCTTACCATTGTTCGTAAATTTAGCTTTATCAGGAATTGATAATGTTGTTCCTTCTGGTATTATTAAAGTTTTTTCAGATGAAACCGTTTCTTCACCGATTACAGTAGCATTACCAATAACTTTACCATCATTACCATTGAAAAGAACACTATCATTAATAGAATCATAAGATTCATTTCCTGTTGTTGTTATCCAAGATTGATTAATTGTTGTTTGTCTAGCTTTTATTCCTTCTATATCTTGTGGAGCATTAGCTTCTACTTTACTATTTTCTATAGAAAGATTACCTCTTGTAAAGATTGCGATATCATCTATACTAGTTGCATTAATTGTACTATTTGAAATAGATAAAGCATCATTTCCAAATAAAGCAGGCCAGTATCCTTCAGCTTCAATTTGCGCATTTTCAATTTTTAAATTTTCCGCATAAATACCGTTACTTCCTTTACTTATTGCCTTAATAGTTCCACCATTAATTTCTAAATCATTACCTACGCTTAAAGCAGCATCATAGCCTCTAGCAACCACTTTAGAATTTCCAAGCACTTTCATAGAAGAAGAAACAATTCCAAAACCAGCATATTTTCCTGTTGATGATTTTGCTTCCGCTTCTAAATAACTATTATCTTTTAAAGTTATAGGTGCACCAAATGATTCTAGTCCTGAAACAGAATATTCCGATGGCGTTTCAGGATCATCTTGTAAACAAATAAGTTTCGCGTTATCTTCTAATAAAACCGAATGAGTAGTATCCCCATTCTTTACTCCTAATTGTAAAGGCGCGTATATTCCATTTCCTGTATATGTAAGAACCGCATTTCCTGATATCACACATTTTCCATTCCATTCAGCCGAATTTCGTGCCACATTTACATTGATTGTTGTATCTGTAACATGAAGTGCACTATCCATATAAGATGTTTTTTGTGTTACAGTAAAACCTTCTGTATTCAATACTCCTGATCCATATATAGTTAAATCATTAGCTGAAATTCTTTTTAGTTTATTATTTGTATCTTTAGGCACTTCAACTACCATCTTCACAGGGCTATTTTGTACTATAAAGCCCCCATTACATACTAAATTATTAAGTTTTAAATAAAAAGCTTGATCAACTTCATTAGGATTATTACTTCCCCAAAAATTAATTTTTTTATCAGTCGTACCTGTCAATTCATAATTAACATCTCTTTTACGAATATTAATTCCTGTATCTGTAATTTTATAGTTTTCATTTTCAACATTTGCTCCTCCTACATCAATAACGATTGGTGCATTCGTTGGTGTTGCCGCCATTACTGAAACTGGCGCTAATAGTAGCATAAAGCAAAATGTTACAAGCATTGTAATGAGTTTCTTATTCATATTTTTTCCTCCTTCACTATTAATTGTTGATACCGCAAGTCTCATATAAAACTAATAAATAATCGTTACTTTAAATTGTACAAGCACCGTTTTTGAGACCACAAGTCTCATCTATCTATAATATACTTCTTTCCCTTTTATTTGTCAATTTCACATACAAAAATTATATGCAAAATAAAAACACCAACTTAAGAATATAATCTTAAAGTTGATGTCTCTTTTATTTTTTCATCCATGTATGGGGACAATCTTCATCATAATCTATTTCACCATAAGCTTTAAAGCCTAGTTTTTCATAGAAGCCTTTTGCTTGTAGTTGTGCATGTAAACATACTGTTCCTTTTAATAATGAACAAGCACTTTGTACAATATATTGTCCTACTTTTTTACCTCGATATTCTTTAATAACTGCTATTCTACCAATGACATTGGCATGTAAAGAGTCATCATAATAATAGCGACATGTTCCAATGGGTTGATTTTGATCAAAGACAACTAGATGTTTACATTCATGATCTAAATCATCAAATTCATCTTTAAAGCCTTGTTCTTCCATAAAGACTTTTATTCTAATATCTTTTGCTTCTTGAGGTAATTGTTCATAAATTTTATAATTCATAAACTTCTCCTATAACAACATTGTTGCAACAACAATTGGAATAGTAATAACTGATAATAAAGTTGAAACAACAATATTTCTTGTTACGATTTTAACATTTGCATTATATTGTGTTGCAAGCATTAATACCATTGATCCTACTGGCATAGCATTAGTAATAATTGTAATGTTTGCATAGTAAGGATTGATATGAAGTAAACGACAAACAATCATTGTCACAAAGGGTACAATGATTAAACGTACAAAGGCAAAGATATAACTACGCCAATCTGTAAAACTATCTTTTATTGGGTAAACTGCTAATGATGAACCAATCATCATCATTGAAAGTGGTGCTGTCAGTGAACCAACACTATTAATGGTATCCATTAAAACACTTGGAAGTTGTATATCGAATAAGTAAATAAAGATGCCTACAAAAATCAAAACAATTCCTGGTGTAAGTAATTGTTTAAAATTAAATTTAAATTCACTATCATCACCTTTTGTAAGACACATAATCGCATAAGTATACACAAAGAAATTAAATGCCATGTGAATAAGCGATGCGTAAAAAACAGCTTCTTGTCCAAAGACATCTAATAAAACAGGATATCCCATAAATCCTGTATTCGCAAAAACAACCATACATTCATAAACAGGCCAATCTTTTTTAGGAAATGGGAAGATACGATTTATAATCTTTCCAAGAATAATAAATCCTATGTACATTAAAATACCTGCCCCTATCATTAAAAAGACAATACTTTTATCATTTCCTTCTACTCCTGCAATAGAACTAATAATAAGCATTGGTGATGCCACATTAACAATTAATGCTGATATTTTTTTATTTGTATATTCATCAAAGATATGACATTTAAATAAAACAAATCCTAAAACGAGTAATAAAAATAATTTTAACATCGTTTGAAAGACAACCATGATATCCATCAAATTCCCCCTCTTAAACCTTTATCATCTTATCATATTTCTTTTTGCGCTCAGTTCATTTTCATATTATAAAAATAATTCTTTAAAGCTTGACTATCATAACAAAAAAATTGTAATAAATGGTCAATTCCCAAATTATTACAATTTTTTAGATAAATATCTTTAATTAATAAAAATCTTTCTTTGTTTTCTTGATTTTTAAAAAGAGTTTTCCTAACCCAATAAAAATAATCAATAAAACTACAATCATATAAAACGTCCCAATTCCTAATGTTTTAGAACCTAATAAAGATAAATCAAAACCAAACCATCCTGTAGAAGCACCATAGTTTAAAAAATTATAGGGTGCTAACATATCACCATACCAACGTACACCAAATACTTGTCCTAGAATAATAACATAACCAACATAAACAAGTGGTGGAATAACTGAATAAAAGACATGTCTTTTTTCAGGAAGATATTTTTCACTAAAGAAAATAAAATCAATGATTGCTAGAACTGGGGTTATAAAATGCACACATAAACTTCCTGCTCCATCACTTAAATAAGCACCGATAAAACCATGACTATTGGTTGGTGCTAATAAAAGCAGATAGACAAAGAATGTAAGGGTAATGGATATTGTCCCCATAAATTTAATCAAATACATTCCTTGTGAAATATATTTTGTTTTCTTTAAATCATAAATCAAAAAGATTAAAAGACAAAGATCAATAAAGATATTTGATAAATTCGTAAAGTACGTAAAAAACATCCAATGGTCTAAAGATTGCAACATTCCATAAACAGAAGAAAGTATTGCGATGAATTTTATAATTAGAGAAATCTTTTTTTTCATTTTTATCACCCGCAACACTATAACATATTATATTTTGAAGTTCAAAAGTTTTTAGTACTTTCTTTTTTGATAAATACGTATTCCTAAAATAATCAATCCTAAAGAAACAAACGAAACAACTAAAGTAAGTAACATATTTTGTGTAAATCCAGCTACTAAATAGCCTATAAAACATGCACTTGAAACAATTAAAGCATATGGAATTTGTGTTGTAACATGATATAAATGATTACATTGTGCTCCTGCTGAAGCCATAATTGTCGTATCAGAGATAGGTGAAATATGATCTCCACAAACTGCCCCCGCTAAAATAGATGCAATAGAAATAACTAACATTGTTGAACCTTCTGGAAATAAAGAGGTTGCCATAGGAATTAAAATACCAAACGTTCCCCAAGATGTTCCTGTTGAAAAAGATAACCCTGCTCCAACAACAAATAAACAGGCTGGTAGAATTGCGGTTGAAATTGAAGCTGATTGTAATGTATTATAAACAAATGTTCCAGCCTGTAATTGATTTGATACAAGGTCTCCTAAAGACCAGGCAAGTACAAGAATTAAAATAGATGGTACCATGGCTTTAAATCCTTCTGGAATACATTCAACAAATTCATTATAAGAAACAACTTTACGAGGAATATAAAGAATAAAGACAATAATAATAGTAAAGAATGTTCCATAAACAAGTCCTCTTGATGCTTCACATTGACTAAAAGCCGTAATTAAATCTTTTCCATCAAAAAAACCACCTGTATAGATCATCCCAACAATACAACTAAAAATTAAAACAATAACAGGTAAAATAAGATCTATCATTTTACCATTTTTATTATAAGAAATTTCTTCACTTGTTTGATAAGAATCATCCCCAAAATGAATATCACCTTCTTTAGCGGCAAGCTCATGTTTTCTCATTTTACCTACAAGAAATTCACTTTTTATAACATAACATACCATTACAATTGTAAGAAGGGCATATAGATTAAAGGGAATCGTATTTAAAAAGAGTTGAAATCCATCTCCCGAAGTATAACCACTGACAGCAGCAGCCCATGATGAAATTGGTGCAATAATACAAATAGGTGCTGCTGTACTATCAATAATATAAGCAAGCATTGCACGAGAAACTTTAAATTCATCGGTAATTTCACGCATAACACTTCCTACTGTTAAACAGTTAAAATAATCATCAACAAAGATCACCACACCTAAAACAAAAGTAGAAAAAAGTGATTGCTTTGAGGATTTCATTTTCTTCTTTGCCCATTTTCCATAAGCTTGACTTCCCCCACTTTTAGTCATTAAAGTCACAATCATTCCTAGCATCACTAGAAACATTAAGATACCAATATTAGAAGGTTTGCTCAAGCAATTAACAACCGTATCAAATAACAAATTCATACTTTCTACAATATGAAAGTTCGTTAATAAAAGCGTCCCTGTCACAATACCTAATAATAAAGATAGATATACTTCTTTGGTTTTTAACGCAAAAACAATCGCAATAATTGGCGGTAATAACGCCCATACTGTACTTACAAAATTCATCTTTTCCTCCATAAAAAAAGCACTTTGAGGCAATCAAAGTACTTACATACAAGATAGCTCTCCACTAAAAAGTGACAAGAAATTACATATTCTATAATTTCCCAGATAAATAAAAGTTGGTGCTTTTATTCTCTTCGGCACGTTTCTCTTTCCTCTTTAACTGTCACCAAACATTATTAAAGAGTACTCTTGATTCATGCACCTCTACCATTTATTCATTTTTCTTTCAAAGAATATCAAACTCTTGTTATAAAGTCAATTAAATTGTTTCTATTTTAATACAAAAAGCCAGATTATGTTCTGGCTTCTGTATGACTATATTTCTATTTTAATGCTTTTTTCTTTTTTAATGCGATAATTGCGATAAATGATACTAAGCAACAACCAATGAAGATTTCAACTGGTGCTTGATCACCTGTTTTTGTACTCTTTTGAGTTGTTGTTTGTGCATTTTTAGTAGTTTCTTTATTTGTATTTGACACACCTTCAACACTTTCGTTTTTCTTATTATCTACATTTGTTTGACTATCTTTATTTTCTGTACCAGTATTTGGTTTTTGATTATCATCACTACCTGTTCCTGGGTTTGGTTTTTCATTATCATCTTTTCCTGTTCCTGGATTTGGATTTTCGTTATCATCTTTTCCAGAATTTGATTTAACAACTGTAAATATTGTATCTACATTTCCAGCAGTTGTTTGAATTTCTACTTTATGTTCTCCACTACTTAAAGTTTTTAAATATTCATTAGTTAATACAACTTTTGAATTACCATTGACTGCTCGTGAAATATTTTCAATTGTGTAGTATTTTGTATCAATTTCTTTTTCATCTACCAATACTTTTTGAATATTTCTTGCAGATACATTGATTGTAATTTCTAATGGCTTTGATTCATTATATTCTAACTTAGTATTTTCACCACTTACAATAACTGCTTTTTCATAACCATTAATAATAGCTTTACCTACTTTTCCACCAATTGCTGGATAAATAACATCTACTTCCTGATATTCTTCTGAGATTTTTTCTTTTGGATCAACAAATTCCCATCCATCAGGTAATTTAATTGTTTCTAATGTGCTACCGATAGCCCCATTTAATTCTAATTGTGATTTTGCTAAATCTTTTTCAAAAGTTCTTTCTTCAACAGTAAGTGAAACTTGTCTTCTTGTTCTTGCACTAACTGTATCTCCTTCTTTATAAGCTGTATAGTATAAATTATATGATCCTGGTTTTAATGATTTTAGTGATTCTGTATCATTTTTTCCTGTACATAATAGTGATACATGTGTGTTTCCACCAACATTTGTGAACATTGGTTCGTCATTAATAGAATAATCGACTATGCTTTCCTTATCAGAAGTAATTCCAGCTAATAAATCTGGTGTTTCACCTTCTGTCATTGTCACATCTTTTTCACCATTAATTTTATAAGCATTTGCATAGAAAGTATCTGCATCTTTTTGTTGTTGCTCATTTCTAGCATAGCGAACATAATCAACTTCATATTTTGTTCCTGCTAAGTTTTCACCTGCAGCACCAGGCCAAGCCCCACCTAAAGCCAAATTAAATTCAATATATTGTGGTCTATCAATACATTCTAAAGCTCTTTGATCATCACTATAATCAACTGTTCTAACAATTTGATCATCTACATACCATTCTATTTTACCTTTAGACCAATTAATTCCAAACACATGATAATCATCATTGAAAATTCCACTTGGTAGTGTATAGCAAGTACCATGTCCAGCATACTTTCCATCATCTTCACCATTAGTACCATAATGAAGTGTTTGATAAACTTGTCTATTACCATTAACCCCACCAGCAGTTCCATTACCAATTAATTCCATGATATCTATTTCACCACTATCAGGCCATCCAATACCTTGAGCAATGTTACCATCTAAATGAAAATCAGAACCTAATGTCCAAAATGCTGGGAATACTGCTTGACCTTTAGGTAATTTAGCTTTCATTTCAATTCTTCCATATAAGAATTCTTGTTTACCATGAGTTCTTACACTTCCTGAATCATAAATAACTTTTCTTGTTGTATCTCCTTGTGTTACTTCATATTGATCTTCTGTTTTTCTATTTGTTGCTTTAATAACTAAATTTCCATCTTCAAGATAAACATTATCTTTACTATTTGTATAATGTTGTTGTTCTAAACCACGGATATGTCCTAATTCATAACCCCAATTATTTTTATCTAATTCAGTTTCATTGAATTCATCAGCCCATACAAGATTATAATTGTCATCTTCATTTCTAACTTCTGTCAATGAAACATCATCAACAAATACTTTTCCTCTATATGTAGCATCGCTTGTTGATTCCGTCCATTTCATGAAACAAACTGTTAAATTTGCAGTATTTGCATTTCCAAATATGCTTTTTTCATTTCCTGTATCAATATTTAGTTCTACATCTTGATATTGTCCTTTATTTTCTTCTGTACATTTTACTGTAACTTCATTGCCATTTACAAGATTTTGTGCGTTCTTTTTTAAGTTGACAAACATTGTTTGTCCTACTTCTGTTAATTGCACTTTAGCTTTTAATTTATATTTTGTATTTTTCTTTAAATTAACATATTGGTAAATATTCGCATTTCCACTATTTTCTGGTAAAAAACCACACCAATCTCCTTCATTAGCACATCCTGGATATTTTGTAAATTGGGCATTTGTAACATTCCATGATGTACGACTACTAATTTGATAACCTGTCGAAGGATTATCTCCATCTTCAAAAGAACCATTTTTAATAAGTTCTCTATCTAATTCTATTAAATCTTGTTTACCATTTGGTAAAACAGTAAGAATAACCGTTCTTCTTGTGGCTGGTTTTGTAGAATCTGTACTACTTCTTGCTGTGTAGTATAAGTTATATTTCCCAGGTCTTAATTTCTTTAAACTTTGTTTATCATTTTTACCTGAGCATACTAAATCAACCGAAGTTAAACCACCTTTTGTTTTAAATGAATATTCATTATCAATAGAATAATCTAAAATACTATCTTGATCAGAAGTCACACCTTCTAATAAATTAGGCATTTCTCCTTCTGTCATTGTCACATCATGTTCTCCACTAATTTTTATCGCATTTTTATAATATTCTTCTGAATCTGCTTTTTGTTGAGCATTTTGTCCATAATAAACATAATCAACTTCATATTTTTGACCTGCAAGATCATTTCCAGCATCTCCAGCCCAGTTTCCACCAGTAGCTAAATTTAATTGAATATATTGTGGGCGGTTAAAACATCTTTTATATTCTTCATTGTCACCGTAATCGAAAGAACCTACGATTTTATCATCCACATAAAATTCTAATTTATTTTTTGACCAGTTAACACCAAAAATATGATAATCATCATTGAAGATCCCTTCTGGCAAGGTATAAGTGGATACTGATGTTGAATTATCTACATCAGCAGCCGATCCTGCATGTAAAGTTTGATAAACTTTACGATTACTATTTCCACCTGCGTCACCATCTGCAGCACCTATCATTTCCATAATATCAATTTCACCACAAACAGGCCAAGGAGCACCTTGTTCACTACTAATTCTTCCATCTAGTGTAAAATCAGAACCTAATGTCCAAAATGCTGGGAAAGCACCTTTTCCTTTAGGTAGTTTAGCTTTCATTTCAATTCTTCCATATAAGAATTCTTGTTTACCATGAGTTCTAATACTTCCTGAATTATAGATGACTTGTCTATCTCCTCTAGGATTTTTATATTGGTCTTCTTTATCGCGATTAGTAACTTGTAATACTAATTGACCATCTTTAACATAGACATTTTCTGGATCATTAACATAATGTTCTTGTTCAACTCCTCTAATAGATCCTAATTCATAATCCCATTTTGATGTATCTAATTGTGTTTTATTAAAATCATCTGCCCAAACCATTTCATAGTTATCATCTTCTGTAGCTTCATTTTTCGCTTTAACAGATACATCATCAACCCATACTTCTTCATTAATAATATCTTGATTTTCATTTGTTTCTGTCCATTTAATAAATGCAACAGATCCAGATGTGTTATCTCCAGAATTAAAAGTAAATTCTACATCTTGATATTGACCAGCTTTATCTTCTGATGAAGAAATTGTTTTTTCAATAGTATTTCCATTATTATCTTTTAATCCTGCACTTAAATCATTATTTTTTACTGCTAAAAATACTTGTCCTTTAACATTTGAAATCTTTACTTTTGCTTTAACGACATAATCTGTATTTTTCTTAAAACTTACTGTTTGATAAACTGCGGCATTATTAGAATTTGATGATAATTTTCCATAATAATTACCATTATCATTTTCAAATGTTCCTGTACCTGACTTTTTCCATGAGGATCCATTATTGTCAAAGCCACCATTAATAATTAAATCATTATTACGATCTAATTTAACTAAATCATTCTCATGAGTCACTTGTGACGTTGTACCTTGATTTGTATTTTCAGCAAATACCATTGCTGAATAAGAGCTAAGCATTGACATTGATGTCAATACGGATAAAACAACTTTTGTAACTTTTTTATTTTTCATATATTTTCCCTTTCTTTTTTATTTGTTACCGCTTACAAATAAGTATTATTACATATTTTTAGTAAATGTCAATATATATATTACTTGTATACAAGTATATTTTTACTAAATTTAGCTATTATAAGCATATTTACAATTATTATATAATATTGATTTTATTTTTATTTACTAAATTAAATATATTATTTAGTAAATATTCATCAATACAAAAAAACTTCCTAAACTTAATTAGGAAGTTTTTATCTTTTAAAGTTCTTCACCATTAGAGGCAATAACTTTCTTATACCAATCATAAGAATCTTTTTTACTTCTTTCAAGTGTACCATTACCTTCATTATCTCTATCTACATAGATAAATCCGTAACGTTTTTTCATTTCACCTGTTGTAAATGAAACACAATCAATACATCCCCAAGGAGTATATCCCATTAAATCAACACCATCTTCTTCAACAGCTTTTTTCATTTCTTCGATATGTGCTCTTAAATAATCAATACGATATGGATCATGACAAGAACCATCTTCTTCTTTTACATCAATAGCACCAAAACCATTTTCTACAATAAATAATGGTTTTTCATATCTTTCATAGAACATATTTAAAGCATATCTTAATCCTTCTGGATCAATAGCCCATCCCCAATCAGATTCTTTAATATATGGGTTTTTAACTGAATGTTCACTTGAACCATCTGTTGCTTTTGAAACATCTTTGTTTACTGTTGAATCTACAACATTTGTCATATAATAACTAAATCCAATATAATCAACAGTACCTTTTGCTAATGCTTTTTTATCTTCTTCTGTAATATCAATATTGAATCCTTTTCTTTCAAACATTTTTAAAGCATAAGCAGGATAATGTCCACGGCATTGTACATCGCAGAAGAAGAAACGATCATGCATTTGTTGTTGTGCTAATACTTGATCTGCTGGACGACAGCTAAATGGATAAATTGGAACCATCGCAATCATATTTCCAATTTTGAAATCAGGATTGATTTCTTTACCAATTTTTACTGCTTTAGCTGAAGCGACTAATGTATGATGTCCACAGATATACATTGCTTCTTCTGGATTATCATAGTTTCCAAAATGAGCGCCACTGTTTGTCCAACCAAAGATATCATTTTTAAAGTTCATTTGGTTATTGATTTCATTGAAAGTCATCCAATATTTAACTTTGTTTTTATATCTTTTAAAACATACTTCTGCAAATTTAACAAAGAAATCAATTGTTTTACGGTTCATAAATCCACCATATTCTTTAGCTAAATGATAAGGCATTTCAAAATGTGATAATGTAATAACAGGTTCAATACCATATTTTAATAATTCATCAAAAACATCATCATAGAATTGTAATCCTTCTTCGTTAGGTTCTTCTTCATCCCCTAATGGGAAAATTCTTGTCCAAGCAATAGAAGTTCTAAAACATTTAAATCCCATATCCGCAAACATAGCGATATCTTCTTTATAATGTCCATAGAAATCAATTCCAACATGGTTAGGATAATATTTACCTTCTACTACACCATCTGTGATTTCTCTAGGTACTCCATGCGCTCCTGCTGTCATAACATCCGCTACAGAATATCCTTTAGAAGTATTTAATACTCCTCCTTCAAATTGGTGAGCAGCTAACGCTCCACCCCATAAAAAGTCTTTTTGTAAAGCCATATATTACCTCCGTCTTCTTTTTTAACATTATATCATAAGCATTCTAAACGAGAAACTGTCTCTTTTCATTTAAAAGAATATTCACAAAATAATTCTTATAAAACATAAGCTATGTAAATTCTATTTACAAAAGAAAACCTTGAGTTTCCTCAAGGCTTTCTAAAAATGATTGTGAGTCTATTTTGATATTCTATAAATTAGAATATCCCATTAAATCTTCATCAACAGCACGTGCAACTTCACGTCCTTCTCTTATTGCCCAAACAACAAGAGATTGTCCTCGACGCATATCACCAGCAACATAAAGTTGATTTTGATTTGTTTGGTAATTTTCATCAGCCACATTTCCTCGTGGTGTAAGTTTTACATCAAATGCTTTAGCAACATGGTCTTCGCACCCAATGAAACCTGCTGCGATTAAAACAACATCAACATCAAGTGTTTTTTCGCTTCCTTTGACAGGTACCATTTGTCTGCGACCTTCAACTTGTTTTGATTCAAGTGAAACAATAATAGCTTGTTTGATATTTCCTTTATCATCTTTGATAAATTCTTTAACTGTTGTTTGATAAAGACGTGGATCATTTCCAAAAACTGCAATAGCTTCATTTTGTCCGTAATCTGTCTTTTTAACACGAGGCCATTCTGGCCATGGATTTGAATCTAAACGTTCATGAGGTGGTTCTGGCATCATTTCTAATTGAATAACTGATTTACATCCTAAACGGATGGCTGAACCAACACAATCATTTCCTGTATCTCCACCACCAATAACAAGAACATTTTTATTTTTTGTTTCAACAAAATCCTTATCTTCTAATTGGCTATTGAGTAATGATTTTGTAATTCTTGTAAGATAATCTACAGCAAAGTAAATTCCTTTAGCATCTCTACCGGGTACTTGTATATCTCTTGCTTTTTTACTTCCACAAGCTAAAACTACACGATCAAATTCTTTGTAAAGTTCTTGAACTTGTTTTTTTGTTTCAATACCTGCTTTTGTTTTGAAAACAACACCTTCTTCTTCCATTAAATGCACACGGCGATCAATGATATGTTTTTCAAGTTTCATATTTGGAATACCATACATTAATAATCCACCAATACGATCTTCTCTTTCAAAAACAGTTACTTGATAACCTCTTTTATTTAATTGATCCGCTGCTGCAAGTCCTGAAGGTCCTGAACCAATAACCGCAATCTTTTTATCAATACGATGTTTTGGTGGTTGTGGTTGCATCCAATTAGAAGCATAGGCTGTTTCAATGATGGCATTTTCATTTTCTCTTACAGTAACAGAGTTTCCATTTAAACCACATGTACAGGCTGCTTCACATAAAGCAGGACAAACACGTGAGGTAAATTCTGGAAAATTATTTGTTTTTAAAAGTCTTTTAAGGGCTGCTTTATAATTTTTATGGAAGATCAAGTCATTCCATTCAGGAATCAAGTTGTTAAGTGGACAACCTGATACCATTCCTTGAATGACTTTTCCATTTTGACAGAAAGGAACTCCACAATCCATGCATCGAGCCCCTTGGCATGATTGTTCATCACGAGATAATGGTTTATGAAATTCATTAAAGTTTTTAATACGTTTTAATGGTTCAATTTCTGTTGATACTTGTCTTTCTATTTCTAAAAATCCTGTTGGCTTTCCCATAATCTACATTCCTTTCTTAAAAGCATTAAATGCTTCTACTTTTGCTTGTTCGTTTGTAAGTCCTTGTTGTTCAAATGAACTAATAAGTGACATCATACGTTTATAATCATGAGGAACAACTTTTTTAAAGTGAGCAACCTCATTACCAAAATCATCTAAGATTTTCTTTGCTACATTTGAATTTGTGTACTTGTAATGTTTTTGAATCATTTCTCTTAATTGATCTTCATCATAACGTGACTTCACATTTTTATATTCTACAAGTTCTTTATTAACATGTTCATAGAATGTATTATCTGGATCATAAACATAGGCAATACCTCCAGACATACCAGCTGCAAAGTTACGTCCTGTTTTTCCTAGAACAACAACCATACCACCTGTCATATATTCAAGACCGTGATCTCCAATACCTTCAACAACGGCATGGGCTCCTGAGTTACGTACAGCAAATCTTTCACCTGCAACCCCATTAATATAAACTTCACCTGAAGTTGCCCCGTATAAGGCAACGTTACCAATGATAATATTATCTTCTGGTGTAATTGTAGAATCTTTTGGTGGAACAACAATCAATTTACCACCTGATAATCCTTTTCCAAAGTAGTCATTACTATCTCCATAAAGATGTAATGTTAAACCTTGAGGAATGAAGGCACCAAATGATTGACCTCCAGCTCCATAACAATTAACTTTAAAAGTATCTTCTTCTAAAGAAGTTCCATATTTCTTTGTGATTTCAGATCCAAAGAGTGTACCAAATGAACGATCAATATTTGTCACACGAACATCAATTTCTTTATTTTGATGTTTATCTAATGCATCTTTTAATTGTTTATAAAGTACTGTTGTATCTTTTACTTCATTAAGTTTGAAATCATATTCATTATTTTTTTCATGATGACTATGTTTACTAGAAGTATATGGATTATTTAAAATTCTTGATAAATCAATATTTTCAATATCATCTCTTGCTTCTAATAAATCACTACGACCAACCATTTCATCAACTGTTTTAAAACCAAGTTGAGCCATGTATTCTCTTAATTCTTGAGCAACAAAACGCATAAAGTTTTCCACATATTCAGGTTTACCTTTAAAACGTTTTCTTAAAATTGGATTTTGTGTAGCAACTCCAACTGGACATGTATCTAAGTTACAAACTCTCATCATAACACATCCCATCGTAACAAGCGGTGCTGTCGCAAAACCGAATTCTTCTGCCCCAAGTAATGTCGCAATTGCAAGATCTCTACCTGTCATTAATTTACCATCAGTTTCAATAACAACACGACTTCTTAAATCATTCATGATCAAGGTTTGATGAGCTTCAGCTAAACCAAGTTCCCAAGGAAGTCCAGCATTGTAAACAGAATTTTTAGGAGCAGCTCCGGTTCCTCCATCATATCCAGAGATCAGGATCAGTCCGGCTCCTGCTTTTGCGACTCCGGCTGCGACAGTTCCAACACCTGCTTCAGATACAAGTTTTACGGAAATCCTTGCGTCTTTATTTGCATTTTTACAGTCATAAATGAGCTGTGCCAGATCCTCGATAGAGTAAATATCGTGATGCGGTGGTGGTGAGATCAGGCTGACACCTGGCGTAGAATGTCTTGTCTTGGCAATCCACGGATAGACCTTTCCTCCTGGAAGATGTCCACCCTCTCCTGGTTTTGCACCCTGTGCTATTTTAATCTGAATCTCTTTTGCACTGACAAGATATCTGCCTGTTACACCAAATCGTCCGGAAGCGACCTGCTTAATTGCAGAACATTTTTCTGTATCCA
>OGZR01000274.1_pt1 | contig 27484 bp, 30 predicted proteins | sample 1576851 | NCBI WGS metagenome assembly OGZR01 (sample SAMEA3541492, study PRJEB24748) | human gut metagenome | biome: human gut; feature: human-associated habitat; material: faeces | place: China | collected 2012
CCGCCGGAACAATCTCAACCGCTGGCGGAAACGAAAACCGGCCAGCTCACTCTATTTTGATGGGAGGGAACGGAATGCGGCAGCCGCCGCCTCTCGGGAGCCGGACATGGAAGCCCGAGGAAGAAGATTATTTGATGGAAAAGTGGGGGCAGATTTCTGTTCCGGCCATCGCAAAGAAACTCAATCGTACCACAAACGCCGTCAAGGTCAGAGCTCAGCGTCTGGGTTTAGGCGCGGTATTGATGGCTGGCGAGTATGTCACTCTAAATCAACTCCTGCTGGCGGTGAACGGAGGAAGCAGCTCCTACGGCTACAAAATGAAAAGCTGGGTCGAAAATCGCGGCTTGCCCGTCCACACAAAAAAGGTCAACCGCTGCAGCTTTCGGGTGGTCTACATTGAAGAGTTCTGGGAGTGGGCCGAGCGATACCGCAGCTTCATCGACTTTTCCAAGATGGAGCCGTTGGCGCTCGGTGAGGAACCGGACTGGGTAGCCGAGCAGCGCAAGAAAGACTTTGAGGCATACGCCATTCAGAGGAAAGACCCGTGGGGAGAGGACGAGGACTCTCGGCTGAAGATGCTGCTCAGTAAGCACAGGTACTCATGGGTGGAAATTTCCGAGATGATGCATCGTTCTCACGGTGCGATCGCGCGCCGTTGCCGCGACCTCGGCATCAAGGATCGCCCCGTTTCGATGGAGCTGACCGGCAAGCGTGGCACATGGACCAGCGAGGATTTTGAAATACTGGCAGACGGCATCCGCCACGGCGACAGCTACGCTGCTATAGGCAAGGCGGTCGGCCGTTCCGAAAAGTGCGTCCGATCCAAGGTCTACAACGATTATCTGACCGAGAACGCCGACAAGGTGCGGGAAATGCTCGGTGATGGCTCGTGGGGACACGGTGCACCGGAAATGGACGTTCGTCATGGCTTCTATATCTCCCGCACCCGCCATCAGGTCAGGCGCGACCTATCCGCGCTGGCAACGGTCCTTCGTAAGCGCATGAACGATCTCGGCTATGATCCTTACTGGCAGCGGTTTATGTGCATGAATTGGGACGACATTGGCGGATGCTCCGCAGGGTGTACGGATTGCGACAGCTGCACAGCATTCCGGCGTATTCAGCCTCAGTATTGCGCACGGTGCGGCGGCACCTTCTACGAGCGCAAGGAAAACCGCTTCTGTGCGGCCTGCCGCACCGCGAGGAAGAAGCAGGCCCAGCGGCACTGGTGCCGCGTGAACGGCATGAGCCGAAGATAATAAACAGTCCCAGCCGAGGGGCAAAGCTCGGCATAAGAAAGGAGCATTTTATGGCAGAAATCAAGTACATTCCGGTTAAAAAGCTGTGGCAGCACCCTGATAACCCCCGCAAAGATTTGGGCGATGTGACCGAGCTGGCCGAGAGCATCAAGGTCAACGGCGTACTCCAAAACCTCACCGTTGTTCCGCTGATCGGGGAAATCACAAAGAAGTGGGACGGAGAAAGCTACCGCGTCATCATCGGCCACCGCCGCCTTGCGGCCGCAAAGCTGGCCGACCTGGAGGAGCTTCCCTGCGTCGTGGTCGAGATGTCGGAGCGGGAGCAGCTGAGTACGATGCTCACGGAGAATATGCAGAGGTCTGATCTGACGGTCTATGAGCAGGCGCAGGGCTTCCAGATGATGCTTGACATGGGCGATACCGTCGAGGACATCGCGGAAAAGTCCGGCTTTTCCGCCACCACTGTCCGGCGCCGTGTGAAGCTCCTGGAGCTGGATAAGGACAAATTCAAGAAGTCCGAGGAGCGCGGCGTCAGCCTTTTCGAGTACATGGAGCTGGACAAGCTGAAAAGCCCGGAGCGCAAGAATGAAATGCTCGATTTTATTGGCACCGATAATTTCAAGTACAAGCTGAAACAGGCCATCGACGCCGAAGCCGCGGACGAGCGTAGGGCTTCGTGGGTGGAGCGGTTAAGCTCCTTTGCGACGCAGGTCACCGACAGAACCGGCTATAAGTTCGCCAGGAGCTTCTATGTCAACAGCGAAGTCAATGTAGAACGCCCAGAGGACGCAGATACCGTCGAGTATTTCTTCATCGTCGAAACGTACTATATCACGCTGATGACCAAGGACGCACCGACCACCCTCACTCCAGAAGAGGAAGCAAAAAAGCGTGAGGAGCAGATGAATCAGGAACGAAAGAATGCTGCCGAAAAGGCGTTGTCCGAAGCAACCGCCCGCGCCTACGAGCTTCGCGCCGACTTCGTGGCTACCGTTTCCGCAGCTGCCATCAAAAAGCGCCTTGTGGACATCGTAGCGCTGTGGGCCTACGCCGAATACTGGGACGATACCAGTTGGCTCACCGAAGAGGAAATCGCGCAGGCTACCGGCGCCGAGACCCTTGCCGAAGATAACGAGGACGGCGAGGGCGATGCTGCATTTACGCTCCAGGCCGTGACCGACGCGATCGGCAAGACACCTGAAAAGACGCTCCTGCGAATGATCTATGCGCGCCTGGGTGACGGAAAGTCCGAGGGCTATTTCCGCAGCTACTGGAACAGCTACACCATGAAGCACGAGGAGAATGAGAAGCTGGATCGCATCTATGCTCTGCTCGTCAAGCTGGGCTACGAGATGTCCGACGATGAAAAGGCGCTCCAGGACGGAACACATGAGCTTTTCGGGGAGGCGACCGACGAATGAGAGCATCTACCTGCAAAGGCTGCGGCGCGGCTATCGTCTGGATTGGGACGCCCGGCGGAAAGGCCATGCCGTGTGATGCCGCCCCACGATATTACATCGAAAGACCCCGCTCCGGCAGTAAGAAGATCGTGACGCCGAACGGCGAGGTTATCTCCTGCGAGTATACCGAAGATCCGCACAAGGCCACCGGCACCGGCTTCGCTCCCCATTGGGGGAGCTGCCGGGCGGCAGGCAACTTTAAGGGGAGGGCAAAATGAACAGCACAGAAATTATCAATGCGCTTCGCACTACCAAAAGCCGGAGTAAGCGAGCGCTTTTGGACGCTGCTGCCGATCTGATTGAAAACCAACAGCGCCAAATTGACGCTCAAATGTACGCAAATGAAAGGGTGCACCGTCACTGCGAAATGGTCTGCGCGGAGAATAAGACGATCAATCTGCAATATCGGTGGATTCCTGTATCGGAGCAACTGCCAAAGCCGGAAGATGAGTACGGATGGATAGATTGCATCGTCACCGTTATAGAATCCAAATGGCCACGGTCGAGCTATGATGTCGTCGATGCCCCAGAAAGCCGTGAGCTGATTTTACCTGCGAAGTTCGATTGTTTTCAGAAAATATGGCACGTTGCCGAATGCGCGGTAAATGCACTGATAGACATCGAAGACGCACCGTTAAATGGATGGGCCGTCACTCACTGGATGCACCTGCCTGAGCCGCCGAAGGAGGATTGAAATGTGTCCGTATGGTCATGGTAGGTGCAATGCTCCCGATACAACGTGCATTCACTGGATGGGGACATTTTGCGAGCTTGATGCGGAGGTGAATCAAAATGGCAATTAAGAATTACACCAGCGGTGTGGACATCTACACAAGCCTCGGCGAGATCCAGGGCGCGCTTGCCCGCGCTGGCGCGACAAAAATCATGGTGGACTATGAATCCGGCAAGCCGACAGCGGTCACGTTCGCCATCGAGACCGTAGCCGGTACGAGGGGCTTTCGGCTCCCTGCGGCCGTGGATGGGACATTGCGAGTGTTCGCGGCGCAGAAGATCAAAGCTGACCGCGCACAGGCTGAAAGGACAGCATGGAGGAATATCCGCGACTGGGTGCTGGCGCAGCTTGCCCTTGTGGAATCCTGTGATGTAGCCGTCGATGAAGTGTTCTTCCCGTATCTCACCGACGGAAACGGCAGGACGCTCTATCAGGCGTATGCGACAGGGCAGCTCATGCTGGAGGGCGCAAATGGATAAAAGTGTGCTTATTAGCATCCGCCCGAAGTGGTGCGAGAAGATCGTCAATGGTGAGAAAACCATCGAGGTACGAAAAACGCGACCGAAGCTGCAAACACCGTTCAAGTGCTATATCTATTGCACTATGGATCACCCTTACATTTCTGTGTCCTGCGGGGAACTGGACAAGCTCAACTATCGCACAAATACCGTTTGTCGGTGTAATGGCAAAGTCATCGGGGAATTTACCTGCGACCGCATAGATAGACTTGCCCCAGCAAACGATCCGTATGGCATCTATGACATTGACGATGATTATGTATTCCAGACTTGTCTTGAAAATGGGGCACTATGGGATTATGGGCACGGAACACCGCTTTACGGCTGGCATATCTTTGACCTGCGCATCTACGATACGCCGCGTGATCTGGGTGAGTTTATCGGCTTACGGACAATGAAAAACGGCTTTGATCTGCGGGAACTTGACCACCCGCCGCAGAGCTGGTGCTATGTGCTGGAGGATTATCATGCTTGAAATATGCCCCATGGCATTAAAAAAGGCCAGCGCCTGGGCGTGCAGCAACGGACACTTTCACGGCCAATGCACGGCCTGCGGTTGCGTGGTGCCGAAATGAAAAGGAGTTTCTATGGAACGATTTGAAAACCTGCTCGATTTTGTCAATGAGCTGAACGAAACCGGGCGTATTCAGTACGACGATTACAGCCGTCTTTTTGACTTGGTGCAGGAGTTTGCGGGAGCGGAGGAGGCGATCAACGCCGCCGCGACCGATATTGCCGCTCTGCTTTGGCTGAACGGCAACTGCGAATACTGCGAGCATGGAGAGAAAGAGGAATTCAGCGGCGCGAACAGATGGCATTGCCGCCTCGGGAATGGCATAGACTGCCGCCCTGTGTGGCGCGGGGCTGCAACAAAGGCATCTCTGCCGGAGATGCACAAAGCAGAGCCGACTTCGCTTCGTGCAAAGCCCAGCCGCGCGGAGACTATGTTCGGGCCGAAAGAGACATGGGCTATCCCTGATAGAGCAGAAGTCGAGGAGACCACGCCGAAGACATACAAGGGATTTCTGCTTATTCGGTGCGCACAGTGCGGGGATTTGCGAGGCTTTTGTGTCAAACAGCCTATCTCGTCTTATCGGTGTGCGGCCTGCGGTGGAGAAACGCCGCTGCACGATCTCACGTCGGCGCACATCCGCTGTAAGTGCGGGAAGAGCTTCAAGTATCGAACGAACATCGAAGAGGACAGTATCACCTACAACTGCCTTTCCTGCGGCGCGCCGGTCGATCTGGTCTATAACAAGAAAGCTCGCGCCTATCAGACGGTGCGATGATGCTCATTATCACCGTTCATGTGAACGCCCCGGCGGGGCAGGCCATTGGCATAAAGGAGCAGATCGCGCAGGATTTGGAGCGATACGGCGATACCCGCGTGGTATCGGTGGAAGTAATACAGCCGACATACCGGCAGATGCAGATCGGAGAGGTCAGCGACCGGCAGCGCGGCAAAAAGTAAGAACAGGTAAGGGGTGAGCCATTACGACGCTTTCAGAGTTGAATCAGCACTTCGAGCTGATAGAGAAATTGGCAAGGGCAAGGGAGATGCTACAGTCCTTGCGTGACGCGGCTTGCCCCGGCGCGGCTGTTCTCACAGGTATGCCGCATACTCCCGGCATAAAGGATAAGGTCGGCGACCTCGCAGCCGAAATCGTGGACATGGATGCGCGTGTCGGTTTTCTGGAGGAAGAGGTCAAGGCCAGCGAGGGGAAGATCATGCCGTTCATTCAAGGCATCGACGATGACCAGACGCGAATCATTTTCAGATTGAGATTTTTGAGAGGACTGGCGTGGAAGGAAGTTGCAACGGTTGTAGGAGGCAATACGGAGGAAAGTGCAAAGCGGATCTGCTATAGGTACTTATCTTCTTTGGATTCGTAAAGTTGTCCCGGAAGGACACGCTAATTCCCTTCGTTACCCTTGAACTCCCTCAAAAACGGTAGTAATGTTAGACTCGTAAAATCCTACATAAGCCAGGCGGCCATCCCTCCGGGGGGTGGCCGTCATTCGTATGGGAAGGAGGTTGAGGCCTGCGCGTTACTCCTTGCGCGCTGGTCATGCGCCGGGTCCGATGTTCGCCAGCAGAGGGCAGCGGTGACATCACAAAAGGAGATTTCCAAAATGTTCGGAATTGTCATTCTGGCCGTCTATGCGGTGCTGATGATCGGCGTCACGCTGATGTTCACCCGAAAGACGACCGACGCAGAGGGCTTCCATGTGGCGGACCGGCGCATCGGCTCGGTGATTGCCGCCATGAGCATCGCCGCCACTTGGATTTGGGCTCCCTCACTGTTCACTTCCTCGGAGATGGCCTATACGCGCGGCATCCCGGGGATGTTCTGGTTTACGGTACCGAATGTGCTGTGCCTGATCCTGTTTATCCCCTTTGCAAAAAGGATCCGGGCGCAGTACCCGGAGGGCATCACCTTGACCGGCTACATGGCGGAGCGCTATCACTCCGGCAAGGTCAAGGGCGTCTACTCCTTCCAGCTCGGCGCGCTGGCCGTTCTTTCAACGGCGGTGCAGCTGCTCGCCGGGGGAAAGACGCTGGCTCTCATCACGGGGCTGCCATTCTGGAGCATGACGCTCGCCCTGGCAGCTATCGCATATTCCTACTCCCGCTTCTCCGGACTGAAAGCCTCCATCATCACCGATGTCGTCCAGCTGGGCATTATTCTCATGGGTGGCGCTCTGCTGGTCGTTCTGAGCCTTCGCATGACCGGCGGCTTTGACACGGTACGGGCAGGGCTCGGTGCTGTCTCCGGAGAATATACTTCGCTCATCTCCTCCACGGGTATTGAGGTCCTGCTGGGCTACGGTCTGCCGATGGCTGTCGGTCTGATCTCCGGCCCGTTCGGGGATCAGTGCTTCTGGCAGCGAGCTTTCGCAATCAGGCGCGACCGCATCGGCAGATCGTTTTTTGCCGGTGCGCTTTTGTTTGCACTCGTTCCGCTCTGCATGGGAACGGTGGGCTTCCTCGCTGCAGGCTCCGGCTTCGTGGCCAGAGATACAGGCATGGTCAACTTTGAATTCGTTTCCTCACTGCTTCCTACATGGGTGCTGGTACCGTTCCTGTTTATGATTATCTCCGGCCTGCTCTCCACAGTGGATAGCAACCTTTGCGCGGCAGCATCGCTCACGACAGACTGGCTCGGCATTGGGAAGGACACGGTGCAGACTTCGCGCCGCACCATGCTTTGCCTGCTGATCGTGGCTATCGCCATCGCCAACATTCCCGGCCTGACGGTGACATACCTGTTCCTGTTCTACGGAACGCTCCGCGCTTCGACGCTGCTGCCGACGGTCATGACGCTGCTCGGTAAGAAGCTGACGGGCAAGGGCGTTTTTGCCGGTGTGCTGACTGCGCTGTGTGTCGGGCTTCCAATCTTCGCCTACGGCAATCTCGCCGGCATTCCGGCTGTGAAAGCGGCAGGCAGCCTGACGACCGTCCTGTCCAGCGGCCTTGTCGCCGTTATCGCCTCGAGAAAGGCGGTGAAGGCATGAGCCTCGGGAGGAAGCAGAGCATCGACAACAGCGCATGGCTGAAAGCCGTTGCAACAATCGAGGACGCCGTTTCCCGTGAGGAGCTGGACGCTTTGACCGCCGCGGCCGTTGCTGACATCAAAGCCCATACGGAGGGCAAGGCTGCGGCCTATGCGTGGAGCGCTGGTAAGGACAGTATTGTCCTTGGCAAGCTGTGCGAAGCAGCTGGCGTCACCGACTGCATGATCGGCGTGTGCGACCTGGAATACCCCGCCTTTGCCGCGTGGATTGAGGAGCATAAGCCGGCAGGCTGCGAAGTCATCAACACGCATCAGGATATCGACTGGCTGGCGAAGCATCAAGAGATGCTTTTCCCCAAGGACTCCGCCGCGGCCGGACGATGGTTTTCTATCGTGCAGCACCGAGCACAGCGTGAATACTTCAAGGCGCACGAGCTGGACGTCATCATTCTCGGCCGCCGCCGTGCGGACGGCAATTATGTCGGCCGCAACAGCAATATCTATACCGATGGCAAAGGTGTTACGCGATTCAGCCCGCTCGCTGCGTGGAAGCATGAGCACGTCCTTGCCTATATTCACTACCACCAGCTTCCCATTCCCCCAATCTACGGTTGGAAGAATGGCTATCTGTGCGGTACGCATCCGTGGCCCGCTCGTCAGTGGACCGGCAGTATCGAGAACGGCTGGCGCGAAGTCTATGACATCGACCCCTCTATCGTCCGCGCGGCGGCAGAACGGATCGACAGCGCCCGCACCTTCTTGAAGGGGGTGCGGGCATGAAAGTCGTAAAGAAACCGCTTTCCGAACTCCAGCGCCCCGAGCGCAATGTCCGAATGCACACCGACAAGCAGCTGAAGGAGTTCCGACGCTCCGTCGAAATGTTCGGACAGATCCGCCCCATCGTGGTCGACGAAGCTGGTGTCATCCTCGCCGGCAACGGCTTGTATGAAACGCTTCTCTCCCTCGGTCACACCGAAGCCGACTGCTATGTCGTGACCGGACTGACTGAAGCCGAGAAGAAAAAACTCATGCTGGCTGATAACCGCGTCTTTGACCTGGGCGTTGACGATCTGGCCGCTCTGGACTCGTTCATTCTTGACCTGAAGGACGACCTTGACATCCCGGGCTATGAAGAAGACCTTCTCCGCGCGATGGTGATGGAGGCTGACGAAGCCAGCGATGCCCTGCTCGAATACGGCACTATTGAGCCGGAGCAGGCTGCGGCCATCACCGAAACGCGCGAGAAATACGCAGCCCGCGAAGAAGCGGCTGCAGCGCAGGCCGAAGAGGTCACCCCAGCGCAGAGCGGCCTGGCATCTCCGGCCGAACCTGCGAAGAGGTTTATCCTCTGCCCGAAGTGTGGTGAGCGGATATGGCTGTAAAGCGTATCAGCTCGGACATTGATGTCGTGACCGCGGCTCGCCAACGGATCAAGAATGTATTCGCCAACGGCGTTCCCGTGTACCTCTCATTCTCCGGCGGCAAGGACAGTATCGTTCTGGCCGACCTGACCTATAAGCTGATCCAGGCTGGGGAGATTAACCCCGCGCAGCTGACCGTTTTGTTCGTGGACGAGGAAGCTATCTTCGACTCCATCGAGGCGACGACCAAGGCGTGGCGGAAGAAATTCCTGCTGGCTGGTGCCAAGTTCCAATGGTGGTGCATCGAGGTCAAGCATTTCAGTTGCCTCAATGAGCTGTCCAGCGATGAAACCTTCGTCTGCTGGGACCGGCGCAAGCGCGATGTGTGGGTACGGCAGCCGCCGCCCTTTGCAATCCGCAACCACCCGCAGCTCCGACCGCGGATCGACAACTACCAATCTTTCCTGCCCCGCGTGACGATGGATGGCATTATGATCACCGGCGTCCGTGCGGCAGAGTCCATTCAGCGGCTCCAGTACATGGCGGCGCTGAACATGGGCGCAAAGGGTATCACCGGCACAAACACCATCTATCCCATCTACGACTGGAAGACTGCCGATGTCTGGCTGTATCTCCGTGAGCAGCGCGTCGATGTTCCCGAAGTCTACCTGCAGATGTATCAGGTCGGCGTCAATCGGAATCAGCTGCGCGTGTCGCAGTTCTTCTCTGTTGATACCGTACCCGTGCTGGTACACCTGGGCGAATACGACCCATCGCTCATGGAGCGCGTCCTTCGGCGCGAGCCGAATGCCTACCTTGCCATGCTGTACTGGGACAGCGAAATGTTCCACCGCACCACAAGGAAGCGCCGGGAGCTGGAGGGCGAGGACACCAAGGACTACCGTGCACTCCTGAAGGAGATGCTGTTCGTTCGCCCGGGAGACTTCTTCAATACGGAGCATAAGCGCAAGATCGCCAAGCAGTACCGCAAGATGTTCATTCAGATGGACGGAATGGCGCGGCCGCGCGACTACAAGAAAATGTACGGCGGTCTGACTGCTGGAGATCCCAAGCTCCGCACCCTGCGCGCCATCTATCAGGACATATCCTGCGCCTACGCCGATTACGCCAAGCGCTTCCGGAAGGGAGGTGAGGCAAATGGCTGACGCGGATCTGTTCGCCCCGTTATCCTCCCTGCAATGGGTAGACCGGGAGCAGCTCAAGCCCAATGACTACAACCCCAACAAGGTCAACCGTGAGAATCTGAAACTGCTGGTGCAATCGATCATGACCAATGGCTGGACGCTTCCTATCGTCGTGCGTCCCGACTACACCATCATCGACGGCTTTCACCGCTGGACCGTGGCCGGAGAGGAGCCGCTGCACACCATGCTCAAAGGCAAGGTGCCGGTGGTAATCGTGCGGCATGATGACGCGACCGAGGATATTTACGGCACCGTCACACACAACCGCGCTCGTGGTACACATCTGCTTGAGCCGATGAAAGCCATCGTAAAGCGGCTGCTGGACGAGGGCAAGTCCGTTCAGGAGATCGGCAAACAGCTCGGAATGAAACCCGAAGAAGTATTCCGGCTCTCTGATTTCTCGCGTGATGACTTCCTCGGCATGATGACCAAGGGCGTTAAGGGGTATAGCCATGCGGAATTGCTGACGAAGTTATAACACAATACCACAGCCAGGCGCATACATCGCACGAGAGCGGCGTATCTGCGTCTGGCTGTGTTGCTCCCTCCCCCTCTCGGCATCGTCGCGCTGAGGGCGGTGAAATGCGTTGCAACAGGCGACGACGGCAAAAGGTACTGTGACGACCCCCGCCCCACACGCCGCGGGCTCGCCGACCCCGAAAAAAGCGTAGTTACCAAGGCAAAATTTTGGCATTTCCGTTCCGCTTTGGCGTTGCTTTTGGTGCCAAGCGCGGCACCTGTGGCGGTACCTGCCGCAATCCCTCATCGCTTTATCCGTCTTTCTCTGCGGGAATGTGGAGGAAGTCCAGATAAAGGCCTCCTATTTATATAAGACCACACGCGGGATAAGGGTCTCGCACAGAGCTGCTGGTACCGGCCTGTGTGCTCCAGTGCAATTCTGGTGAGTCCCGCATTCGGACATAAAAAAGACCCGACTGCTGCAACAGTCGGGCTTTGCGTTCCTCTGGGTACGGTAATGAACATCAATACCATATCACAATTTACGCAGACAGTCAAGCCGGCTGGACTGCGCAAGGAAGGAGGAGCGCCATGTCTGAAGCTATTGATGTCATTACCGGGGAAACAGAGGTAAGCACGACAGAGCTGGCCTGCGTCCTGGGCATCACAGGACGGCGCATTCGCCAGATGGCGGAGGACGGTCAGCTGCAAAAGGTCAGCAAGGGGCGCTTCCTCCTTGCCGATTCCGTCCAGCGGTATGTTAAGTTCCTGTCTGACGGCCCGATGGACGAAGAGGATAAGAAGCTGGAGAAGACCCGCCGCGTGGCGGAGACGACGATGAAGGCGTCCAAGGCCACCATTGCCAAGCTGGAGGCTGAGGAGCTGAAAGGCAAAATGCACCGGAGCGAGGACGTGGCCGCGATGACTACCGACTTGATCTATGCCATTCGCGGGGCGATGATGGCCCTGCCCGGCCGTCTGGCCGTGGACGTGGCCTCGGCGAACTCCCCAGCGGAGGCCGCCGAGATTATCCGCCGCGAGGTCAACAAGGCCATGCGGGAGCTCTCCAATTACCGCTATGACCCAAAGAAATACGAGGAGCGCGTCCGGGATCGGAGGGCCTGGGAAGCTGACAGTGGGCGTGATGCCGATGACGGATAAGGAAACGCGCCGGCTCATAGAGGAGAAAGAGGCCCGCGAGCGGGTAAAGAGGCTGAATGTCGTCATCGGGAAAGTCTTGGCCGGCATGAAGCCGCCGGACGACCTGACCGTGACCGAATGGGCGGAGCAGAATCGCCGCCTGTCGGCCGAGAGCGCCGCAGAGCCCGGACCGTGGCGCACCGAACGCACCCCCTATCTCCGCGAGCCGATGAATGCATGGACCGACCCAAAGATACGGCACATCGTCATGGTGGCCGCGTCCCAGGTCGGCAAGTCTGAATTTCTCAATAACTGCATCGGCTATGTGATCGACCAGGACCCCGGCTCGATCCTGTTTGTACACCCTACCACCATTGACGCAAAGGAGTATTCCAAGCTCCGCATCGCGCCGATGATCCGCGACTGCCCCACGCTGAGAAAGAAGGTCAGCGACCCCAAGAGCCGCGACAGCGGCAACACAATTCTGCAAAAGACCTACCCCGGAGGCATCCTCACGATGTGCGGCTCCACCGAGGCCCACGCTCTGGCGTCAAAGCCCATCCGCTATGTGCTGGGTGACGAGCGCGACCGCTGGGCGCTGTCCGCCGGCAACGAGGGCGACCCGTGGGATCTGGCGATGGCGCGGCAGACGACATTCTACAACGCGAAAAGCGGTGAGGTGTCCACGCCCACCGTCAAAAACGCCAGCGCCATTGAAGCCGCCTACGCGACAGGCACGATGGAGAGGTGGAAATCCCGCTGCCCTCATTGCGGCGAGTATCACGAGATCCAATGGGCGGACATCCGCTTTGAGCACGACGAGATCATCGTCGCGGGGAAAAAGACCTACAAGGTCCGCAGCGTCTGCTATGCCTGCCCCGGCTGCGGCTGCATCTCCACCGAGGCGGAAATGAAGCGCGCCCCGGCAAGATGGGAGGCGGACAACCCCGCTGCCTATGAGCAGGGCACGCGCTCGTTCTGGCTGAACGCCTTTGTCAGCCAGTGGGCGAGCTGGGAATCCATCATTCTGAAATACCTGAACGCCATCGGCAGTACCCGCAAGATGCAGGTCGTCTACAACACCTGCTTCGGCGAGCTGTGGGAGGATCGCGGAGACCTGGAGGACGAGGACAGTCTGATGGCGCGCCGGGAGGAATACCCGGCTGAGCTGCCGGAGGGCGTGCTTGTTCTGACGGCCGGTGTCGATACCCAGGACGACCGCATGGAATATGAGATCGTCGGCCACGGCCACTTTGGTGAGACATGGGGCATTGAGAAAGGCATCATCATGGGACGGCCCGACGACGATGCCGTATGGGCGCAGCTGGACGAGCTGGTATTTGACCGCGTTCTGCGCTTTGAGAACGGCGTGGGGCTGAAAATGTCAATGTCCTTTGTGGACGAGGGCGGACACTTCACGCAGGAGGTCCGTATGCAGTGCCGGGCGCGGCTGGGCAAAAAGGTGTTCTGCATCAAGGGTATGCCCGGCAGCGATAAGCCCTACACCGCGCCGCCGAAAAAGCAGAAGATCATCATCAAGCAGACGGCGGTCGGCACCTGCTGGCAATACCAGATCGGCGTTGACTCCGGCAAGGAGGTCATCATGGACAACCTGCGCGTACAGACGCCGGGCGCGAAATATTGTCACTTCCCCAAGCGGGATGACTACGGCTCCGGCTACTTCACAGGGCTGCTCTCCGAGGTCAAGGTCTACGACCCCAACAAAAAGCAGCCGTGGCAGTGGAAGAAGATCCCCGGCCACGAGCGTAACGAGGCGCTGGACTGCCGCAACTATGCGCTGGCGGCGTTCAAGGCGCTTCCTAAGAACCTGGACGAGATAGACAGGCGGCTAAAGGAGGCGGGCGGCGAACGCGCTCCTGCCCCTGTTGCAACGCCTGTCATGCCGCCTCCCGCCGCCAAGCAGAGGCCGAAGCGCAGAAGCGGAAAGAAATACTACGACGATTGGTGAGGTGTCCGATATGGATAAAGTTGAACTGCGGGCGCGGCTGGACTTCTGGCAGAGCGCCCTCTCAAAGCTGCGCGCCGCATATCTGGCTCTTGTGGACGGGGGCGTAAAAAGCTATGTCATCGACGACCGCGAGCTGACGCGCTTCGACCTGCCTGATCTGAAGGACGAGATCGAGGACGCGGAGAAGAAGGTCGATGAACTTTTAGCGGAGCTGAATGGCCGCAAGCCGAGAAAGGCTTTCGGCATCGTTCCACGCGACTGGTGACCTTTTTCGTGAGGTCACGAAAATGATACCGGCAAAGCGCCCGAAAGGGCTTTTTGCACAGGCAGTCCGGCGGAGTTTGCTCCTTTCGCCGCCGGGCGGCCTGTTTTTTATTCCGAAAACGGGAGGCGATAAGCATTGAGCAACAAGAAAGACCGCCGCCGCGCAGCCGCGCCGCAGGCGAAGGGGTACAGCGAAGCCGGGGCCAGCTTGACGCGGCGGGCGCTCAAGGGATTTGTTCCGGACAGCGGCGCTCCCAATGAGGACATCAACCGCAACAACGCCACCCTGCGGCAGAGGGCGCGAATGCTCTACATGGCCGCGCCGGTGGCTACGGCGGCGATCAATACCAACCGCACCAAGGTCATCGGGACGGGGCTGACGCTCAAAGCGTCCGTGGACCGCGAGGTGCTGGGCATCTCCCCGGAGGCGGCGAAGAAGTGGCAGCACGCGGCGGAGATGGAATTCCGGCTGTGGGCAGGGAAAAAGCAGAACTGCGACGCGCTGGGCCTGAACAACTTTGAGAGTTTGCAACAGCTCGCCTTGAAGTCGTGGCTGCTCAGCGGCGACGTGTTCGCACTGGTCAAGCGATACCCGGCAACACCGCTAAACCCCTATACCCTGCGGCTGCACATCGTGGAGGCAGACCGCGCCTGCACGCCAAGCGAATATGGCGGCGGTGTCACCATCGGCGGCTTCGTGGAGGGCAAGATCCCCGAGGGAAAGCCCGGCGCAGGCCACAAGGTCTACGACGGCGTGGAGGTGGACAGCAACGGCCGCGTAGTCGCCTATCACATCAGCAACACCTACCCGCACCAGATCACCAGTGAGCCGCAGAAGTGGCAGCGCGTTGAGGCCTACGGTGCCAAGACCGGCCTGCCGAACATTCTCCACATCATGGACAGTGAACGCCCGGACCAGTACCGCGGTGTTCCTTATCTGGCGCAGGTCATCGAGCCGCTGCTCCAGCTTCGGCGCTATACGGAGTCCGAGCTGATGGCGGCGCTGGTGCAGAGCTTCTTCACTGCATGGATCGAAACGGAGACCGACCCCTCCGATACACCCTTCAACGAGGTCGGCGCAGGAGATATTGCCGGCGTCCCCGCCGAGGTCAACGCGGACGGCGGACCGATGGCGAACAACATCTCCGATGATGACAACGAGTACGAGATGGGACCGGGTACGGTGACGCACCTCGCCCCCGGGGAAAAGGTCAACTTCGGCAATCCGAACATCCCCACCGCTGGCTTTGAGACCTTTGTCAAGACGCTGTGCAAGCTGGTCGGCGCAGCCTTGGAGCTGCCCTACGATGTGCTGATCAAGGAGTTCAACAGCTCCTATTCCGCAAGCCGAGGCGCGCTGCTGGAGGCGTGGGAAGCATTCAAAATGCGCCGGAAGTGGTTTGTGGACGACTTCTGCCAGCCGGTCTATGAGATGTTCCTGGCCGAAGCGGTCGCTCTGGGGCGCATCAACGCCCCCGGCTTCTTCACGGACCCCCTTGTGCGGGAGGCATGGTGCGGTGCGCGCTGGATCGGCCCCGTGCAGGGCAGCCTTGACCCCAAGAAGGAGGCGGAAGCCGCCCTCATGCTGATCGACAACGCCATCAAGACCCATGAGCAGGTCAGCCGTGAGATGAGCGGCGGCGACTGGGAGGAGAATGTGGAGCAGCTGCAGCGAGAAAACGAGCTGCTGACACAGGCAGGAGGCAACAAGGTCACCGTTGTATCGGCATCGCCGAAAGAAGGTGACGGCGATGAAGACTAACTTCGAGCATCTGCAGAGCCTGAATGTGCGGAGCATGGCGCTCGCCATCTGGAACTATGCAAGCGACTACTGCGCCTATTGCCCGAAGAACATGGAGCGCCGCTGCAACGAGAACTGCCGCGCGGGAATCCGCGAGTGGCTGAACAGTCCCTACATTCCGTCAAGCGATATCTGGAAAGAAAAGAGGTAATGCGCATGAGTATTCCGGCAAAGAGAGCTGGGCGAAAGTCTCCCGCCGTCAGCATCTCGAAAAAGGTCTATACGATGGCCACGGTGGACGGCAGTGATGCCGAGATCACCATGTACGGAGACATCTACGAGGAGCAGCCTACGAACTGGTGGGGCGAGCCCGTCGAGGGGCAGTACATCCTGCTCTCCGAGTTTTTGGAGGACCTCAAGCAGATCTCCGGCTGCACGTCCATCACTATCCGCATGAACAGCTACGGCGGCGACGCCGGATCGTCCAACATGATCCACAACCGCCTGCGGGAGCTGGCGCGGAACGGCACGAAGCTTACCTGCATCGTAGACGGCGTGGCCATGAGCGGCGGCAGTCTTATCATGTGCGCCTGCGATACGGTCAGGGTCAATCCCTCCAGCCTCGTCATGATCCACAAATGCTGGACCTTCCTGTGGGGCGGCTACAACGCCGACGAGCTACGGGAACAGGCTACCCAGCAGGAGGCGTGGGACAAGATGCAGATGGAGGTCTACACGCGCAAGACCGGGCTGTCGGCCACGGTGATTTCCCACATGATGGCGGACACGACCTATATGACAGGCCGCGAGGCCATCGACAAGGGCTTTGCGGACGAGCTGATCGAGGACGCGGAGCCGACCAGCATCGCCGCCAGCGCGGACGGGCGCAGCCTGTTCGTGAACGGGAGGCAGATGCACCTTGCCCCCGGCATGTTTGCGCCGGACAACATTCCCACGGTCACACCCGAGGCCTCCGCCCCGGTTGAGACAGATAAAAACAAGCCGGAAGTCACCGGCGATGAAGGAGGAATTTCCATGACTAAGGAAGAGCTCCGGGCAAAGTACCCGGACGAGATCGCCCAGGTGGAGGCCGACGCCCGCGCTTCCGTCGATCACACTGAGGCGGTCAACGCCGCGATCCAGGCCGAGCGTGCGCGTATGCAGGAGATCGACGAGATTTCCGGCCTGCTCGACGCGACGGACGTGCAGCAGGCCAAGTACGGCGACAAGCCCTGCTCTGCTGCCAACCTGCTGATGGCAGCGGCCAAGAACGCCGCCAAGCAGGGCAAGAAGTTTCTGACCGATCTGAAGGACGACAGCGAGGAATCCGGCGCTGAGGGCGTTCCTGCCGCTCCTGCCCCCGCAGTCGAAACGCCCGAGAGCGAAGACGGCGAGAAGAACGACACCCCCGAGGCGCGCATGACCAACGCCCGGAGCATGGTCGCTGACCTGCTGGGCAAGAAGAAGGAGGGCTAAGAACATGATCAATCTGAGTGAAAAGCTCGGCGAGATGACCTTTGACGGTCTGATCACCGACATCAAGCCCGCGCCCGAAGTGCGCGGCGGCGTTATCCGCAAGCTGTCCGCTGCGGCCACGCTCAAGCGCGGCACCATTCTTGCCAAGTCCTCCGGCACGGCCGGCGACGGCAAGCTGGTCGTTCTCGGCAGCACGGCCAAGGAAAACGAGACCCTGACCCCCGACTGCATCCTGTGCGACGACATCGACGTCGGCACCGCCGCCGACGAGAAGGTGGCAGTCTACACCGCCGGCTGCTTCGACATCGGCAAGGTGACGGTCTCGGCCAGCTACACCATCACCGAGGGTGATAAGGATAACCTGCGTATGCGCGGCATCGTCTTCAAGGCTGCTGCCGCTGCCAACTAAGGAGGGAATCAACAATGGCTTCTGAACTGAATTTCTTTGACACCTATGTGCTGATGGCGATCACCGAGGAGATCGTTCCTCAGCAGACCTTTTTCAAGGACCGCTACTTCCCCACCGGGGAGGGCGACATCTTCGCCTGCGACAAGGTGCTGACTGAGTACCGCAAGGGCGACCGCAAGATGGCCGCGTTCGTCTCCGCCCGCGCCGGCGATATCCCCATGGATCGCCGCGGCTACGAGATCCACGAGTATCAGCCCGCTTTCATCGCTCCGTCCCGCCTGCTGACGCTGGACGAGCTGCGCAAGCGCGGCTTCGGCGAGGCCATCTACGCCAACAGCACCCCCGCCCAGCGCGCGGCCCGTCTGCAGCTGGGTGACCTGACCGACATGGACCGCCGCATCGTGCGCCGCGAGGAGTGGATGTGCGCGCAGACCATGATCAACAACGCCTGCACCATGCAGACCTACATCGACGACAAGACCGAGGGCGAGAAGCTGTATGTCAAGTTCTTCGATGACGCCAGCGACCACACCTATACCGTGGCCACCAAGTGGAACGCCACGGGCGGCGACTTCTTCGGCGATGTGAAGGCCATGTGCCGCAAGCTGTCCAAGCGCGGCCTGCGCGCGGTTGACCTGGTGCTCGGCTCTGACGCAGCCGACGCGATCCTCGACATGGAGAAGGTGCAGAAGCTGCTCGACCGCAACAGCGGCATCATCATCGGTACCATCGACCAGGAACTCAGCCGCTACGATGGCGTGGTCTATATGGGTACGCTGAACTTCGGCGGCTTCAAGCTGAACCTGATCTCCGTAGACGAAACCTACATCGACGGCAGCGGCGCGGAGCAGAAGTATTTCCCCGCCACCTCCGCCATGGTCACCGCCCCCGGCTGCGGCCATCTGATGTATGGCCAGATCACCCAGATCGACTACGGCTCCACCGAGTTCGCGTCCCATGCGGCGACCCGCGTTCCGAAGTTCTCTCTGAACCAGGAGGCGGACATCCGCAAGCTGCGTCTGGGCGCTCGCCCCCTGGCTGCTCCTCACAACTACTGCCCGTACATCTACGCGGCGGAAGTTGTGTCCTGACCCGGCGCGGAAAGGAGACTGCTATGACGAAAATTGAGATCATCTGCGGCACATACGGCTACAGGCCGGATGGCTCGAAGCACCCCATTCCCATCGACCGCGGCGGTATCTGCGAGGTCTCCGAAGAGGAGGCGCAGCGCCTTTTCGCCCTGTGCGTCGCCCGCCCCGCTACGGAAACGCCCTCTCCCGCTGTTGCAACGCCCCCTGTGGGCGAGGACGGCAGCGGGGCTGGCGCTGACCCGTCTAACGGCGACGAGGGCGCAGAGGACGCGGAAAGTGCCCACCTTGATCCCGAGCAGCTTAAAACGCTGACCAACGCCAAGCTCACGGAGCTGGCCAAGGAGATGGGTATCGACACCGCCAAGCTCAAGACCAAGGCGCAGCTGATCGCCGCCATTACGGATGTTCCGCTGGAGGACGCGATTGCCGAGGACGACGACGGCGTGGACGACGGCGAAGCGCCCCCTGTGCTGACGCCGGAGGCGCCTGTGGTATGAGCGGCTTCAAGGATATGGTCGCCCGCGACAACTTCGGCGTGTTCCTCAACTGCGACGAGTTCGCGGAAAAGCGCACCGTCAAGTATGACGGGGCGACCTACGAGGATATTCCCATCGTCCTCTCCGGTCTGAAGGAGAAGGACCGCCGCCAGCTGATGAGTGACCATGCCCAGGGGCTTTACATCGTTTCCTCCGTTCTCCACTGCGCCCTGTCCGATCTCGGCGGGGTGCAGCCGGAGCGGGGGCAGCGTATCAGGATCAACGACCAGGAGGGCGGCGGAGGCTTCTTCCGAGAGTTCTATATCGCGTCCTCGGTCTGTGAGATGGGTATGCTGCGCGTAGAATTGGAGGCGGTGGACGAATGAGCTTTATCCGCGTCAACGAGGTCGGCGGCGGCAGTCTGGAGCGCGTGAACAAGCTGCTGCACAATGTTCCGGGCGGCGTTTACAAGGCGGCTTTCTCCGCGTTGAGGCGCGCCGGAGATACAGCCAAGACCCGCGCCGGACAGTTCGCCGCCGCCGAGTACACCATCAACAAGGGTGAATTCATGCGAAGAGTTCACTCCAAGACCCACATCACAGGCGGTGCGGGAGGCGTGATGGGTATGAGCATCAGTTTCTCCGGCACCGTGCTCCCACTGCTGACCTTCAACACCACATACAGCCGGGACGGCACCGTGCAGACACAGGTAAAGCGCAACGGCGGAGCCGCGACGCTTCAACACGCATTCGTGGCCCGTATTTTCGGCCCGACTGCCGTTTTCGAGCGCGTCGGCTCGCCGCGTTTTCCTGTGGAGCAGAAGTTTGGTCCGTCTACCGGACACATGATGCGGAACGAAGAAGTCATCGAGAAGATGGACGAAACGATCCGCGACACCTACGAAAAGCGCATTGAGCATGAAATCCTGCGCGTGCTGAACGGATGGGGAGGCTGATTTATGACAAGGATCATTCTGCTGGAACGCCTGCGGGCCTTTACTGAGGAGGTCACCGCCGACCTGATCATGCCGACCCGTTTGCAGAAGGGCGACACGGAGCAGAGCTTCCGCCCTGCCAATGTCTACCTGACGCGCCTGCCGGACGGCACTTCCGCCACCAAGAAGGCCCCCTATGTGCTGCACCAGGTCATTACCGGCATGGATCAACAGCCGCAGGGACAGCGCGTGACCTCCAGTGCCAAGGTCCGGTCTATCTGCTGTGTCTATAACGATGACGAGCAGGAGGGTGGGCTGATGCTGCTGAATCTCATGGAGCGGCTGCGCATAGCGATGCTCAGGCAGGTCGTGATCGGGGGGCAGTTTACCCTTGACCTGGAGGCGGGGCTTGAAACGCTGGTCTATCCCGATGACACCGCCCCCTATTTCGTGGGGGAAATGATCTCCACATGGAAGCTTCCCCCCGTGGAAAGAGAGGTTAACCTATGAGCGAAAAAATCATCGACACGGCGGCTCAGCCCGCCGCACCAAAGACGGCAAAGAAAAAGCCTGCCGCGCCGAAGAAGGTCGCCGACACCGGCGGCTTCTGCGTCTATCTCGGTCCGACCATGATGGGCGTGATCCAGCGCGGCACCATCTATCGCGGCGGCCGGAAGGAAGTCCTTGACACACTTGCCCCGGTGATCGAGCAGCACCCGCTGATCGCGTCGCTGGTGGTGAGCGACGAAACGCTCCCCGCCGACCGCATCAAAGTCAAAGCGCCTGGGAACCTGCTGTATGTGAATTATCACAAGCTGGCCAAGGGCATGAAGTAAGGAGGAAATTTCAATGAACCACGGCGTATATGTCTCTCAGCAGGCTACCAGCGTCAGCACCCCTGTCGTGGCGGAGTCCGGCGTCCCCTTCGTGGTCGGTCTGGCTCCTGTTCAGGCGGCGGATAAGCCTGCTGCCCCCGGCACCCCTGTTCTCTGCACCAGCTGGTCCGAGGCGGTGGAGAAGCTGGGCTACTCCGACGACTGGGCAACCTACACGCTCTGCGAATTCATGTATTCGCACTTCAAGCTGTTCGCCTGCCAGCCCGTCATTTTTTGCAATGTTCTGGATATCGCCACCGCAAAGGAGGCGTCTGCCGCGACCGATGTTGCGGTGACGGAGCACAAGGTAAAGCTTCCCATCGCGGCCATCAACGATTCCACTCTGGTCATCAAGCCTGCCGGCGGTACCGGCTCTGCCTATGTGTCCGGCACCGACTATAACGCCTATTACAGCGGCGAGCATCTGGTAGTGGAGCTGCTGTCTACCGGCAGCGCCTATGACGCAGAGCAGGTAAACATCGCCTACAACAAGGTCAAGGCATCCACCGTCACCGCATCTGACATCGCCTCCGCGATGGAGAATGTGGAGCTGTGCCTGACCCTGCTGGGCATCGTCCCCGATCTGCTGTGCGCCCCCGGCTATTCTCAGCAGTCTACCGTGGCCGCTGCGATGACCGCCAAGGCAGGCAACATCAACGGTCTGTTCCGCGCCAAGGCACTGATCGACATTGACTGCGGCGCTTCCGGTGCGCGCACCTATTCCGATGTTCTCACCAAGAAGAACGCCGCCAACATCGCCGACGAGGACGAGATCGCCTTCTGGCCGATGGCGAAGCTGGGCGATTACAAGTTCCACCTGTCTACCCAGATGGCGGGGCTGATGGCGCAGATCGACACCGGCAACGGCGGCTGCCCCTATGAGTCCCCCTCCAATAAGGGGCTGCAGTGCGACGGCCTCTGCCTGGAGGACGGCACCGAGGTCAACCTGACGCTTGCGCAGGCCAACTACCTCAACGGCGTCGGCGTGGATACCGCGCTGAACTTCATGAGCGGCTGGGTGGCGTGGGGCAACTACACCGCCTGCTATCCCTCCAACACCGATGTCAAGGACTACTTTATCCCGGTCAGCCGTATGTTCGGTTGGGTCGGCAACTCCCTCATCAAGACCTTCTGGAGCAAGCTGGACAAGCCTATGACCCGCCGCCTGATCGACACCGTTCTCGATTCCGCCAACATCTGGCTCAACGGTCTGGTGGGTATGGGTTACCTTCTGGGCGCTCGTGTGGAGATGCTGGAGAACGAAAACCCGCTGACCAACCTCATGGCCGGCATCATCAAGCTCCATGTCTACATGACGCCGCCCTCTCCTGCTCAGGAGATCGACTTCGTGCTGGAGTATGACGCCAGCTATGTCACCAGCGCCCTGCAGGGCTAAAAGGAGGTTTGAATCATGGATCAGAGCATTATCAACTTCAAGGTCTACGAGGACTCTGTTGAATATGTCGGTATGGCACAGGCGACCCTGCCTGACCTGACCGCGCTGACGCAGTCCATCTCTGGCGCCGGCATTGCCGGCAATGTGGAGGCGGTCATCCTCGGCCACTTCGACGCGATGACGCTGGGGCTGAACTTCCGCACCGTCACTGCGCAGAGCGTGAAGCTCTCCGAGCCCCGCCGCCACACCATTGACCTGCGCGTGGCACAGCAGGACGAGGATGTCGTCGCAGGCGAGGTTGTCGTGCGCGCTGTGAAGCACATTTTTGTTGTTATCCCCAAGAGCGACAAGGGAGGCACCGTTGCCCCCGCCTCTCCCTCCAACGGCTCCGGCGAGTACGCCGTCCGCTACTGGGCGACCTACATCGACGGCAAGAAGGTGCGCGAGATCGATCCGCTGAATTTCAAGTGCGAAATCAACGGCGTCGATTATCTGGCGCCTGTTCGCACGGCGCTCGGCATGTAATCCACATTTCGCCCGGGGCGGTTTTCCGCTCCGGGCATATTTTTCAATTCTGAAAGGAGTTTCATCATGGCTGACAACAAGAATATTATTTCTCCCGATGCTTTTTCCACCGCTGTGGATCATGACGAGTTCGCTGCCGCTGAGGAGCAGGCCAGAATTAGCGAGAGCGCATTCACCGTGAAGCTGAAAAAGCCCTTCACCTACGAGGGGCAGACCTTCTCCGAACTGACCTTCGACTTCGACAGTCTGACCGGCGACGATGCGCTGGCCATCGAGGACGAGCTTCAGGCTATCGGCAAGCCCACCATTTCGCCGACCTTCTCCGGGCAGTTCCTGATTCGCATGGCTGCCCGCGCCTGTACCGCGACCATCGTTGACGGAAGCGGCAGGCCGCGCCGCCTCGGTGATGATGCGCTCCGCGCGCTGCCTATCTCCGAGTTCAACCGTGTGCGGAGCAAGGCTCGCAGTTTTTTACTGGCATCGGAGCTGTAACCGGCGACGGCGGCGTCTGGCTCCGCAGGCAATGTCTTACGATGGCGAAAACCAATCAGACCCCTGTTTCCTACTGGCTATCGCTGCCCCTGCCGTCTCTGTGCAAGTGGATCAAGGTCAGCAACCAGCTTGTGAAGGAGGCTCGGGAGCGACGCAAGAATAAATAAATCTGAAAGGAGGGCCATCTATGGCAGGCCGCAAAGAGTATGAGATGCTATTCCAGCTGAACGCGCAGCTTGGAGGCAATTACAGCAAGACCTTCAAGGCCGCTCAGCAGGAAATTGTGTCCATGCAGAAGGAAATTCAGGCCCTCTCCAAGACGCAGGCGGATATTTCCGCATTCCAAAAGCAGCAGGCAGCCGTGGAAGCGACACGGAAGCGGCTGGAAATGCTGCGGCAGCAATATGACAATATTCAGCGGGAGATGGAGGAAACCGGCAACGAGTCCGCCGACATGAAGAACAAGCTGCTGGCAAAGCAGCTTCAGATCGACAAGACCTCCGCCTCGCTGGAGAAGCAGACGGCAAAGCTGAACGAGCTGAGCGGGGCTCTGGAAGAGGCAGGCGTCAATACCGACGACCTCTCCCACAGCTCCGAGCAGCTTGCCGGCAAGATCGACACGCTGAAAAAGAAGCAGGGCGAGGCCGCCGATAAAGCTATGACCTTCGGCGACAAGGCGGGGCAGGCCTTTAATCAGGTACACGAGGCCATCGTGGCCGCAGGCATCGCCGTCGCCCTGAAAGAGATCTACGAATACTTCGCCAGCTGCGCGCAGGCGTCGATGGACTTTGAGAGCGCCATTACCGGCGTCGCCAAGACCACAGACCTCACAGACGAGGAACTGGCGGCAATGTCGGATTCCATCAAGGCGCTGTCCACGGAGATCCCCGCCACCACAGAGGAGATCGCGGCGGTAACCGAAGCCGCGGGACAGCTCGGCATCCAAAAGGACGCCCTGCTGGACTTCACCGAGATCATGACCATGCTCGGCACTGCCACCAACATGACAGCTGACGAGGCAGCAACCTCCCTTGCGCGCTTCGCCAACATTACCGGCATGGCAACGGACAATTACGGACGGCTCGGCTCTGTCATCGTTGACCTTGGCAACAACTTCGCCACGACGGAATCCGAGATCGTGGCGATGGGTACGCGCCTGGCGTCGGCGGGTAAGCTGGCCGGACTGACCGAGCCGGAGATCATGGCTCTGGCGGCGGCGATGTCCTCTGTCGGCATCGAAGCCGAGGCGGGCGGTACCGCCATGACCCAGACGCTCAACGCCATTGAAAAGGCCGTTGCAAAGGGCGGGGACGACCTCACGGAGTTCGCCCGTATCGCGGGTATGTCCTCCGAAGAATTTTCTTCTGCGTGGAAGAACGATGCCATGAGCGCCCTGACTTCCTTCATCGGCGGGCTCGGCAAGCTGGACGAGCAGGGCGAGAGCACCGTCCTCGTACTGGAAGACCTGGGTCTGACCGGCATCCGGCAGAGCAATATGCTCAAAGCCCTGGGTCTTGCCGCAGACCAGATGACCGGCGCGGTGAACACTGCAAATACCGCCTGGCAGCAGAATACCGCCCTCACCAACGAGGCCAACAAGCGCTATGCCACCGCGCAGAGCCGGTTGACCATGATGCAGAACGCCTACAACAACCTCAAGGTAGCCATCGGCGACGCCTATACTCCCGCGCTCAGCGAGGCTTACGGCGTCGGCACGAAGGTCCTCAACAGCATTACGGCGTTCATTCAGAAGAACCCGGCGTTGGTCAATGCCATCACCGCCTTTGCAGGCGTGATCGGCGCGGTCGTCGCCGCGCTGGCTGCCTATGCGGTCGCTGCAAAGATAGCCGCAGCCGCCAGTGCAATTCTCACTGCGGCGATCCCCGGCGTCAATGTCATCATGGGCGTTACCGCTGCCGTGGCCGCAATCACGGCTGGCATCGTTGCTCTGGCCACCGCTGCGGCGAATGACGCCGTACCCAGTGTGAAGGAGCTGACCGAAGCCGCCCGAGGAATGCGGGAGGCGGTGGACGAGGCCAAGGCCACCTATGACGATACCGTTACCTCCACCATGGCCGCTGCAGGCGTCGCAGACACCTACATCGGCAAGCTGGAGGAGATGGAGGCGGCGGGGCTCAATACCGACGAGCAGCACAGGCAGTACCACAACACCCTGGCTCTGCTCTGCCAGGTGGTACCGGAGCTGGCCGATTATATCGACCTCGAAACCGACACCATCAACGGCGGCACCGAAGCACTCCGCGCCAACACCGAGGCGTGGAAGCAGAATGCCATGCAGCAGGCCTATCAGGATCAGCTCACCGAGCTGTACTCCCAGTATTCCGCCGTGCTGATCGAGGCAGAAGAAAACAGCATCGGGCTCACCAAGGCGCAGTACAGCTTGGAGGCCGCCCAGCAGAAGCTGTCTGATACCTACGCGCAGATGGATGCGCTATGGGCAGACGCGCAGAAGCAGGCGGATGCCTATTACGACCAGTACGGCTATTACACCGATGCGACCGCTTTCCTCTCGCAGGAATACTACGACCTGCAAAACTCCATCTACGATACCAACAACGAGATATGGGCGGCTGAGAAGTCCATCAAGAATTACAACAAGGCGATGGAGGAGGACGCAGACGCCGTTTCCGATGCTGAGGCGGAGATCGCCCTCGCGGAAGAGGCGGTCAAGAATCTGACCGCCTCCATGAACGAAGGCACTGGCGCGTCCGAGGAGGCTGCTGCACAGGTCAGCGAGTTCCAGGCTGCCATCTCCGGCGTGCAGGAAAAGATCGCTGCCCTTGTGGAGTCCTACAACGAGGCGTACAGCGCGGCATACGAAAGCATATCCGGACAGTATCAGCTTTGGGACGAGGCCGCAAAGGTCGTTGCAACCAGCGCAGGCAGCATCAATTCTGCACTGGAGAGCCAGATCACCTACTGGCAGGACTACAACGCCAACCTGCAATCCCTGACTGACCGCAGCGCCGACATCGAGGGACTGAGCGACATGATCGCCTCCTTTGCTGACGGCAGCTCCGACAGCGTGAACGCGATCGCCGGCATGGCAGGCGCCACCGACGAGCAGCTGGCCACGATGGTAGCCAACTGGAAGACTCTGCAGCAGGAGCAGCAGAACGCAGCGGGGAGCGTAGCCGACCTCAAGACCGACTTCACGGCCACCATGGACGAGCTGCAGACGGCGCTTGCTGAGGACATTGAAGCGATGGACCTTGGCGACGAGGCCAAGGCAAGCGCGCAGGCCACCATTCAGGGCTTTATCGACGGAGCTGTCGGTATGCTGCCCCAGGTGACCGCTGCCTACAACCGCGTCGCCGCCGCAGCCAGAGCCGCACTGTCCGCGTCCGGTACCGGAACGGCCGGCAGCATTCCCGGCTACGCAGTTGGTACGCAGTCCGCCGCACCCGGCTTTGCCCTCGTCGGCGAAAACGGCCCGGAGCTGGTCTACTTCAACGGCGGCGAGCAGGTCATGACCGCCGAGGAGACCGCCGCTATGCGCGAGAGCATGGAGATCCAGGCCATCACCTTCGCCCCGCAGCTGCTGGAGGCACTGCACGCCATCCATGGCGACGGCGCGCTTTCGGCAGAGCCAGGCGCAGGCTCCGGCGCCGGATCGGTGGAGCTGCAGATCGTGTTTCAGATCAACGGCAGCGCATCGCCCGAGACGGTGGAAGCTCTGCGTGAGTACGGAGACGAGTTCGCCGAGCGCGTCCTTGAAGTCATGGAGGAGGCCGGCATCGACACCGCAAGGAGGGCCTACAAATGAGGAAGACCTACACCACCATTCAGGGCGATATGTGGGACAGCATCGCCTTCTCCCAGCTGGGGAGCGAAGCGTACACCGACCGGCTGATGAATCTCAATCCGCAGTATCTCGGGTACTACACCTTTCCGGCCGGGATCGTGCTGAAGCTGCCCGACCCTGCTGAGGATGTCGGCGATGCCCTGCCCCCATGGAAGCAGGTGGTCGGATGAGCAGCCCGAATCAGGCACGCCGCGTCACGGCGCAGATATTTTTCCAGGGCGCGGACATCACCGGCAGTATGCGCCCCTATTTCCTGTCGGCCACCTACACCGACAAGGAGGCGGACGGCACCGACGATCTGCAGCTGAAGCTTCAGGACCGCGATGATATATGGCTCAAAAAGTGGCTGGCCGATGCCAT
>OGZR01000279.1_pt1 | contig 27114 bp, 31 predicted proteins | sample 1576851 | NCBI WGS metagenome assembly OGZR01 (sample SAMEA3541492, study PRJEB24748) | human gut metagenome | biome: human gut; feature: human-associated habitat; material: faeces | place: China | collected 2012
CCTCATGGTTTCTCATTAGCTCTATTTCAAAAATATCATGTTATTTCATAAAGCCCATTTTTAATATAGTTTTCTTTTTTACTAATAAGTATTTTATAACATTATACATTTATTTCTTGTAATCAATATACTTAAATAAACACACTAATCATTCAATAAAATAACACAACTTTAAAACTATGGATTTTTACTAGAATATACCTAATTTCAAAATATAATAACCTTATTAATTTGACTATTCTTAACTAAGGCTTCCATAAAACCTAAATATTAGCAATTTAATATCTAATACTTGTTATAATAGTTTTTCTCACTCAATAAAAAACATCTCTATTTTTATATAGTTAACACAAAAAGCTTTAAATCAATTAAAATAAGACATTTCTAAAACAAGAAGATATGGTCGTGGACTTTGATTTGAGTTTTGTAATCATTCAAAATAACACATCTCTAAAACCTCAAATTAGGTTTTAAAGCATAAAAAGCCAACGTTACTTTTTGTCAAATTGAATGGCATAATCATAGAAATCATCATCTATGATATATTGATTTTCAAAATACACACCTCTATTATAGCTGTTTTCAAAAAATAAAACACTCAATTTTTTATAGTTAATATACTTTTGTATTTCAATGATTTCTTCATCAGAAAAATAACTTAAAATATTAATAAATATTATTGTCTGATCATTTAATTCTGAATAGATTTCTAACAAATCAATCATTCTTTCTAGAACTCCATCATAATCAGTATTTATTTCAACGTTTAACATTTTGAATAGTTTTATTAAATCCAATTCTTCATTTAATGATATATCCACATTAAAATCGTCTATTTCATCATATACTATTCTTACCATTTTCATAAAATTATCTTTTAATTCATTTTCTTCATCAATATTTGAAATGATATTATCAGATAAATGATTATATAGTTTATTGATTATGGTTTTATTGTTAATATTGAAATTTAAAAGGTCAAAAACAATTAAAATATCTTTCATATTTATCAATGAATCATTAGAAACAAAAACAATATTATCACTATTTTTATCATTAAGATTACAACAAATACTTCCAAATAATTTATTATCTGTAACGACTAATAAATTTGTATTTTCGTTAGATATATCCACTTCCATGTCAAATCCTAATATTTTCATAATCATAGAACAATCAGCCTACTTTCTGTATCTTCTACGTCTGATTTTTTATTACCAACTACATATTCCATGCGTGCAAACTGTTTTTCTGTTATAACTAGAATTTGTACTAGACCTTTAGGAGGTTTATTCTTTTTTAATTTTTCTTTTTCACTTAATACTACAGAATTATTTAATGCCAACTTTGTATAAACACTTTCTTGCATCATAATATAACCATTTTTTATTAAGAATTTATGAAATTTATTATATTCCTTTTGATCAGCATAAGTAATTGATGGTAAATCAAAGAATAAAACTATTCTCATATACCTATAACTCATATTCAAAAAATTCTAATTGATCAATATCTTTTTTATCAATTGCATTGAATACACTTTTAACGTAGATACTAATTGCATTAGAAACATATTGATCTTTCCCTTTGATTCTAACTTTATGATTTAACACATCAACTAATTTTAATTTCATACCACCATCAAATCTTTCATTAAAATTCTTTTTTACTATCTTATCTATTAATGGCCTAAATGGTTCCATTAAATCAGAAGAAAGATTAAATTGATTATAAACATTATGATGCTTAATACCTATTTGCGTTAAATAACCTTGAGAAACTATTTCCCTATTAAATTGAGATAATAATATTGCATATCCATAATTCAATGAATAATTAATATCATTTTCATCTTCTCTACTAAACGACTTACCAAACAAACAATTAAAATAAACTTTTGCAGCATGTCCTTCTCTATTTGTATCATCAAAAAGTACTAAATCACCTACGTAATCATATAGCATCTTATAGCTTTCTATATCCAATTCCTTTAAAAACTTAGCTTGATTTATTATTTTTTCTTCTATAATTCTTGTCCAAACTTCTTTAGAATAATCATCCCATTTTATTTGTTTAAAAATTTGTTCACTTGTATTATGACTTCCATAATAAGGTATTATTTCTCCTTGTGGATTTCTCTTTTTATCACAAAAAATTATCTTAATCTTCCTACTTAACATTTCAGATATTAAGTAGGAAGTAATTGTTACTGCTGTAGAATCAAGAATAAGAGTATTAATTTCTGAAAGATGAATCATTTTAACCTCATCTGTTCTTACAACTAAATAATTATTTTTATAAGATAATTTTGCTTTATTCGTTATAACTACTGTTCTCCATGTCATAACTTATATTTCTTAGAATATATACCTGTTATAGAAACATCATAAAAATATGTTTTATCCAATTGCACAGATTGTTTAGAAAGCCTTCCTGATCGACTAGCCATATTAAATGGTTCAAACTTTAAATTTCCGTTAATAGGACCCGATTTCAATATTTTTAAGATTTCAACAATAGTTTTACACTTTAATTCTTTATTGAGTAATTCAAAATCATTAATTTTACTTAACAAACTTTCGTAGATTCCTCCATATTTAGGGTAATAGTTAGCCATTTTTTCACACAACATTTTATATAAATCTATTAGGATTTCTCCGCGCTCTTCAAAGTAACAATAATTATTTTGAATAATCGATTTGTTTATTTCAAAAATAATTTTATAATATCTATTATCCAATAAAAGTTGATAAGCATTAACTAATTCCGTAGCAGATGTCAAATAAAATAGCCCTCCATCTATTTCAACTAATTGATTTTTCTTTATATACTTAATTATTTTAACACTATCATACTTTCCATTTTCTAATAAATACTTACATTTTTCTTCATTAGAAGAATTTCTCAACATTATTGGCAAATTAACTAATTTTCTTTCTAACCTGTTTCCTTTTTTTCTTTCTATAGCTACAATATCGTTTTGCAAGCCACTATAACCACCATATTTATTTATATTACTACGATTTTGATTAACCGGAATGGCAGCTTCTGTTTTTCCATTTTTACTATTCTTATCATTTGGAAATATTTTTATATCGAATAGCTTATTGTTATTTGTATCTAATTTCTTAGTAACATAAACATCCCTATAATTAAAACATTTAAGATATTTAGATAAATTATCATTATTCCAAATAACTTCTCCTGTATCTTCATCAACGTAAGAATATTTCATACTATTTATGATAAATCCATATTTTTCATTACTAATATTAGCTTTTGATTTTTTAAACTCTCTTATATAATCCCCATAAACAAATTTTGCTTCTAATCCTGGAAATCTTTTTTGAATATATCGTCCTATTATGCATGCAATGTAAGCATCATGAGCATGATGAAAATCATTTAGATTTCTATTTTTATAAATATCATATTTTTCTCTAAACTCATGCGTTAAATTTGCTCGTATTGTAAATACTCTAGTATGCGGATAGCAACCTTCGATAATATTTGCTACATGCTTAGTAATTTGTCTTGTTTCTACTAATTGCCTATTAATAAACTTATCAATTTGGTCTTGTGTAAATTCATTTCTAATCAATCTAAAGTATTTTGTTTGTGTTATTAATCCATTATCTAATAATTTTTTCCAAAAATCCTCCATTTTATTACGTACATCAAATGGTAAAACCAAATCATCTAGCTTCCTTTGATTTTCATTTTTCTTAACTAATACAACATTATCTAGACTATCATCAGATGTAAGCGTTCTTGGAAAAATATGATCTATTTCATAATTTGATAATTGGTCAATATATAATGGTTCTCCACTATACATACATTTTCCTAATTGTGTGTAATATAAATATAATCTCTTATCAATTGTACTATTAGAATCTTTATCCTTTAAAATTTCATGTATTTCTTTTCCATGATTATCTAATTGATCTTTTATATCATTATAAATTGACTGTAATTTTTTTACTCTCGATGTTGCTCTGACCTTGTTATCTTCATTTCTTGCAAATTCTATATAGATATTCTCTGGTTCATGACCCATGTAGTATTTAATTTCATCGATAATTTGTAATGTTTGCCATATTCCTCTTTTAAGTGCAGGGGAACCTGCTAATTTTTCAACGTCTTCATAAGTTAAAGAACCTGATACATTTTTAAAATTTTCTTTTTCAATAATTTGTTTGAATCCCAATTCTTTATCATTGATAATTTCCATTAGTATCATATGACTTTCTTTCATAACATCTAGTATAGAAGCACTTGAACCAAATCGATTATCTGCTCTAATACCGTCGATTAATTTTCTTGATAATCCTGACCAACCAGAATATTTCAATTTCATAATTTTTTTGATTACATTTTGATCTAATTTATAAATATTTTTTAATCTCTCTTTTAAAATGCTACCTTCATTAAAAACTGTCATATCTTCAATAATATTTTCAATCAACTCATAATTAGCATCATCAATTTCTCCAAAAATATTTTTAAAATCAATCCATGGTGCAAGTGAAGATGAAAATGCTTTTTCTTTTTGATATCCAGTTATTTCTCCTACTTTTAATTGATTTTTCTTTAACCAATTAATCACATCTTTATCTTTAACTGTTTTTTTATTGAAAAATAAATCATCAATCAATTTATTTTTAGTAACAACATCTAATAGTTTTCCATCAACTCTAATTTTATTTACTTCTGATAATACTTCATACATTGAGCAAGTTAATGATTTTTTTGGCATAACTTTTTCTTGTAGTAAATATGTACAATAATTTGTTAGTTTACGAATAAATTGTGCTGCAGTTGCTTGAACATCTACCACTTCTTCATGATTCCAAGGTAAAATTCTTTCATTTTCTTTTCCTTTTTTCTTAATTAACCAACCAAATTTTTCATTTCCGTCTAAAGGACCATAATAGTACGGAATTCTAAATTCTAAAATAGAAATAATCTTTTCTCTATTTTCTTTTAAAATTGGATAATATTTTTCTTGATGATCTAGTATTTTTATAAGCTCATCTTTTTGCATTTGATAAGGAATGTATGCATTATTTTTACTTGTTTGCTTCATCATGAAAGTCTCATTTTCAATTTTTTTAAGAATAGCTTCTTTTCTTGGATCTTCAGATTTTGCAATTGCTTTTTTTACATACTTATGAAAATTATCAACTCTATCTCCTTCTACTTCCATAGCATTTATATAACTGTAGTAGTTTGCAATCTTCTTTTTCGGTTTTCTAAACATTTCATTATATTCTTTTCTACCAATTCCTAACATGATTTCTTTTAAGACTTTTAAATCTTCTTTATGATTATCATATATATTAACCATTGCATCAGAAATAGATGTAATTTTACTATTAGAACCAACAATCTTACTTAACTCAATCCAACTATAAAATTGTTGCATCAAATTAACAAACTCAATTTTTTCTTCTAATATATTTTCATATTCACCAATTTTTTCTTCATAAGATTTATCTGAAAATTGTAACTTGATATCTTCATCACCATTTTTTATTTCTTCATTTTGATACATTGTATTTAAATTAAATTTATTTCCGACTAAACCCGCAAGAAATTCTTTAACAATCTTTTTATCACTAGACTTTAATTCTAATTTTGACATACAGTTACTAACTTTTGCTGTTCTAGAAATATTTTCCACAACGGTTTGCAATATAAACTTAATTTGTTCATCATCAATGCTAAAAGTAGTATCATTTTCTTTACCAAGTTTTTCAAAAAGATTTTTTAAATCTTCTTCTTTATTTGATGGCTCTAGATGCAACTCTTGTCCTTCATACAAAAAGTTTCCACGATATTTAACAATATGATGTAACACTAAATAAATCAATCTTGGATCTGCTTTTTCATCACTTTCACATAGTTTTTTTCTTAAATGATAAATAGTTGGATATTCGTCAAAGTAATCTTTATCTGTATAATTTTCATCACAAAATAAATTGTAATTCATTTTGTAATCATCTTTTAATAATTCTTTTTTATCTTCTTTATCTAAAACTGTCGTTTTCCCTAAACGAATAAAAAATGATGGATCTACTTCTAAGATCATATCATTCAAAATTAATTGTAATAAAAAGATTCTTTCTCTTCTTTTATTATAACGTCTACGTGTTGAACGAAATCCTCTACGTGATTGGGCTGTTTGAGCTTGATCAAACAATCGTGACCCCCATAAATGATGTTTCCCCTTATTTAATAGACAACCATTTTCATCAATAACAGCCCATCCTACTGAGTTCGTTCCAATATCTACACCTATATAATATTTTAAACTATCTTTATTTTTCACTATTGACATCTCCCTTCTTTAGCATTATTCTATTTATGTCAAAACAAAGAAGTTTTGATCATTCAAAATAACACAACGAGTTAAAATAAAGCTTATGCTAAAGCGTCAAATATTTTATTTGACATCACTTAGGTGATTAAAAAAGTTCTTAGGAACTTTTTTATTTTGTATAAATATATTATATCATTCTTCCCTATATAAGATATATCTATATTTCTTATTTATTATTATATACTTCTTAAATAAACAATACCGTCTTATATAAGACGGTATTGCACTTTTTTGTATAAAAAACCTATAAATTGGTTTTATCCAACTATAGGTTATTTAAATATTAATCATCAGTAGAAGTACGAGAACCAATTAAATGATTTTCCATATCTTCAAACATTTCTTTAACTGTCATTGGTTTTTGTCCTGTTAATTCTTCAAAATCATTTGTAAAAGTAGACATTTGTCCTAAGCGAATGGCTCTACCAAAAGTAACCATTCCATCTGAACAAAATGGGAAGTTTGTAGCAGTTTGTGCCCACATATCTTCTGTTGTTCTTGGTACACCAATTGAATCAAAGAATTCATATTGTTGTTCATCATTGATTTCTACATATTTAACATCATGTCCTGTGACTTCATTAGCAATTTGAATATATTGTCCAATTGTAAGTTGTTCTGGTCCATTGACATCTACTACACGATCTTGCCAATCACTCATTGCTGCACAAGCACATGCTAGAGCACAATCGTCTCTTGAAATATAAGCCATTAATCCTTCACCCATGTTATTAGCAAGTACATTGTTTGTATTTTCATAAGCATTGACATAGTTTGATACCATTGCTTCAGCATATTGTGAATCTCTTAAGAATAAATAATGAATTGGTTGTTCTTTTACATAAGCTTCAAACCAAACATGATCATTGACTTCATATGTATCAATATCTTTTTCTCCAGCACCAACGATTGATGTGTAAACTAAACGATTTACTTTAGCTTTAACAGCTGCATCTAACGCTGTTTTTTGAGCTGCTCTTCTTTTTGGTCCAACAAAAGGCATAGAAATCAAAATCATTGTATCTGCACCTTCAAAAGCTTTGACCAATCCTTCACTATCATTAAAGTCAGCAACTCTTTTTTCAACATCTACATCTTTATACATTTCTAAACCTTTTTTTGTAGGTGCTGTAAAAATTAAATCTTCATGAGGCCATTTTTCTAATAAAACTTTGGCTGCCTTTTGTCCAAAGTTTCCATCTACACCATTTAATAAAATTTTCTTCATAACATTCTTCTTCCTTTCGATACTTCTATTTTATCAATATTTCTCAATAAATATACTAGTCAAAAGATAAGAAAACTCTATAAGTTGAACTTATAGAGTTTCAAAGTAACGTATGGCTTCTTTAATAAATCTTTGTTCTATTTCTAAACAATCTTTATGATAAGCAATTACGTAATCATTATGATGATGGGTATTTATAATAGGTATAGCCTTTGCTATATTTTCATTAACAACTTCTTTTGAAACAAGAGCAACTCCTTTATCTAAAGAAACATCAATTGTAAGTTGTTCAAAAGTATCTACTTCTTTGATGATTTTAGGTTTGATACCATCTAACTTAAAAGCTTGAATAAAATCTTTATAAAAATTTCTTCCCATTTTTTTAGATAAACAAATATAATTTTGATTCTTTAAATCTTCAACACTGATTTCATTTTTTGAAGCTAAAGGATTATTTAATGAACACATTAAACACATTGTATAATGAAATAAAGGTTTATATTCTATTCTTTCGTCTGATTTAAAATCACTTTCTAGACCAAAAGCTAAATCTGTTTTACCTTGTAATAGATTTGTATTTGTTTCTTCAAAAGTACCTTCTATTAAATCAAATTCAACATTTTTATAATGATTCTTAAATTGATTAATGATTTTTATCAAATGTTTATTTTGTTCGAGTTGGGTCAAACCAATTCTTATTTTTATATGTTCTTGTTGGATCGTTTCTAATAATTCGTTTGTTTCTCTTTGCAATTTTAAGCATCCTTCATAAAAGACTTTTCCTTGATTTGTAAGTTTAGGTTTATAACCTGAACGATCAAATAAAATAACACCAATTTCATTTTCTAATTGGGTTATTTGTTGAGAAATTGCTGATTGTGATAATAAATACTTTTTAGCTGCCGAAGAAAAAGATCCTTCTTGAACAACATCTATAAAATACTGAATTTTTCTTTCTAACATATCAATCACCTATCCATATACTATCATAATCAAATAAGAAAAAAGAAACCTTTTTTCAAGATTTCTTTTAAACATTGATTTATTCAAAATTATAATGCACTACTAATTTTTTCTGTATCAAATTCCTCTAACAAACTTAAAGCTTCCATATATTTTTCAAAATATACTTCTTTAAAATCAGAAATCACACCACTTACATTCGCTTTTGGTATAGGTGTTTGTTTGTGACATCTAATAAAACTATAAACTTTTAAATTTGATAAAGGAAAATCTTTTGGATCAATCTCCAAATCATATTTTGGGTGCCTCATTCTTTTGTCAGATACCTTTGAAACAGGCAACACGATATAATCCGAATCAGTAAGTCCATAATTTCCGATAACTAATCCAGGACGTAACTTAAATTTTGTTGTTTTTGACAATCTATCATAATAAGGTGTACGTATCTTTACGATCTTGCCTATCATATTCACTTACACCTCTTCATCCTCAAATTCATCGTAAAACATTCCCCACGTTGAATCAAATGGACGTACTTTTCTAGAATCAACTTCTATATCTTTTTTATCAATAATTCTATTTCCTGGTTGTTCAGGACCTAATCCTATCCTACTATTTTTCCATGAAATTTCCTCATGAGAAAGATTTCTTAAATACCATGAATCATAATGACCATATTCTTCAATAACATTTCTTGCAATATAAGCATCATCTTCAGATAAAGAATGAGTATTACATACCATACCATGATCTTTATCATAACAACTTCTTACTTCTTTTGAAACTGGTCCATGAATCCATCCTTCAAAATCTTCATTAAACATTGGTTTTCCTAAAAGAGCATATGATTCACGTTGAACAAAATATAGTAATTTATGCAATTTCATTTCATCAATTTTTTCATCAGTTTCTTTTAAATAATACTTATATACATATTGTGCTACATCAACAATCTTTTCCATGCTTCATACCTCCTTTTTTATTTAAACTTTACAATAGTTTGAACATATTTTATATGTCATCTATTATCATAAATATTTTAACACGTTAATTTGTAGTTAACAACTTAGAAATAAATGTAATAATGTCACATATTATCGCTTAAAAATTAACTAATTATCTTTTATATTATTTACAGTTATTTTAATTAATAAAATCGCTACTATAATATTTAATACAGCCTCTATTACATTTAAAGTTGACTTTTTCATAGTAAACTTTCTCCCTTATATCCATATTATAAACATGTAAGTTTCTAAATACCGTCTTATATAAGACGGTATTATGCTTTTTTACATAAAAAAAGAAACCTTTTTCAAGATTTCTTATTTTAATAAATTATCTAATACTTTAATCATTTCTTCTACTTTTTGATCACAATCTTCACTATTAACTGCATCATGTACACAATGTGTCATATGAGCTTTTAAGACTTCTTTGTTGGCTCTTTTTAAAATAGCTTCACTTGCCATGATTTGATGTGAAATATCAATACAATAGCGATCTTCTTCCACCATTTTTAAGATACCATCAATTTGTCCTCTTGCCGTTTTTAAAAGTCTTGTGACCTGTTTTTTATCGGCCATCATACTTATTCAATTCCTTTATAAGTATATCCAGCTTCTTCAATGGCTTGTTTTAGTGTTGCTTCGTTAGCTTCACCTTCTACAAATGCACAGTTTTTTTCAAGATCAACTGTTGCTTGAATACCTTCAATAGCATTTAACGCTTTTTCTACGTGTGCTTTACAATGTTCGCACATCATTCCTTCTACTAATACTTTTTTCATTTTCTTTTCTTCCTTTTTCCTATTTTCTTGTATTTGAATAATTTGATGTTTTGGTTTAAAGAATCTTAATCTAAGTGCATTCGATACAACAAAGACAGAACTTAATGACATTGCTGCTGCCCCATACATTGGATCTAACAACCAGCCAAAGATTGAATAGAATGCTCCTGCAGCAATAGGAATACCAATGATATTATAGAAGAATGCCCAGAATAAGTTTTCTTTAATATTTTTAATTGTCGCTTTTGATAGTTCATAAGCCACAACAACATCTTGTAAATCATTTTTCATTAAGACGATATCAGCAGATTCAATAGCAATATCAATACCTGAAGTCATCGCAATACCAACATCACTTCTTACAAGAGCAGGTGCATCATTGATTCCATCACCAACCATTATAACACGATGTCCTTTTTCTTGTAATTTTCTTACATATTTTTCTTTATCTTGTGGTAAGACTTCACCAATGGCTTCAATGCCTAATTCATCAGCAATGGCATTGGCTGTTAATTGATTGTCCCCTGTCAACATATAGATGTTCATATTCATATCTTTTAAACAATCAATAGCATGTTTACTTGTTTGTTTTAAGACATCAGAAACAACAATTAAACCAATAAGTTGACCGGCATAGCTATAAAATAAAGGTGTCTTTCCTTTAGAAGATAATTCTTTATAGAGATTTTCAATCGAAGAAAGATCAACACCATTTTCTTCCATCAAACGTCTATTTCCTGATAAAAGAACTTCTCCTTTTAAGTCACCTACAAGTCCTAGACCTTGTTTCATTTCAAAATGATCTAATGAATCAATAGATAAACCTTGTTCTAAAACATAACTATGAATTGCCTTGGCAAGTGGATGTTTAGAATATTGTTCAATCGAACCCGCATATTTCAATAAATCATTTTCACTTACACCCATTGGATAGACTTCTGTAACTTGAGGTTTTCCTTCAGTAAGTGTTCCCGTCTTATCTAAAACAATCGTATCACATTTAGAAAGTTCTTCTAAATGTTGTGCTGATTTAACTAAGATACCTAAGTTAGCTCCTTTCCCTGTTCCCACCATAATTGCTGTAGGAGTGGCAAGCCCTAAGGCACATGGACAAGAAATAACAAGAACTGAAATCGCACAGTTTAAGGCAAAGTGGAAATCTTTATTCCCAAGAGTTAACCATAAAATGAAAGTAATGATAGAAATCGTAATAACTGTTGGCACAAAGACACCACTGATCTTATCCGCAAGTTTTGCAATCGGTGCTTTAGAAGCTCCTGCTTCTTCTACTAAACGAATAATTTTAGAAAGAGTTGTATCATTTGAAGTATGACTAACTTCTACTTGCATATAACCATCCAAGTTATTGGTTGAACCAATAACTTGATCTCCAACTGTTTTATCAACCGGTAAGCTTTCTCCAGTAATCATCGCTTCATTGATTGAACCATGTCCTTGAATGATTTTTCCATCCAAAGGAATATTATTACCTGGTTTAACAATCACAACATCACCGATTTGAACATCTTCAATGGCTATTTCAACTTCTTTTCCTTCTTTTAAGACAATAGCTGTTGAAGGCATCAACTTCATCAATTTTTCAATCGCTTCTGAAGTCTTTTGTTTAGAACGTGATTCTAAATATTTACCCAAAGAAATTAATGTTAAAATCATTCCTGCTGATTCAAAGTAAAGTTGCATCATATAGTGGTGTGTCATATCCATGTTCATTCTACCTAGATAATAAGCCATCATAAATGTTGCATATAAACTATAAATAAAAGCAGCAGAAGATCCTAAAGCAATCAAGGAATCCATATTTGGACTTCTATTCCATAAAGTTTTAAATCCTCTAATATAATATCCTCTATTAATAAACATAATAGGAACAACCAAACACAATTGAGCTAAAACAAAAATCATCATATTTTCATGACCTAAAAGAATACCTGGTAAAGGCCAATTCATCATATGTCCCATACTGATATAAAATAAAGGAATCAAGAAAATAAATGATAAAATCAAATTCTTCTTTTTATGCTCATTTTCATTTTCTTGAACATTTGAAACCTGTTTTTCACCAATATTTTGAGCTTTATAACCTGCTTTATCTACGGCCTCAAAAATTTGACTTTCACTTAGTTTATTTTCATCAAATTCAACAGTCATTGAGTTTTGCAATAAATTGACATTAACATCATCAACACCATCCAACCCTCTTACTGCTTTATCTACATGAGCTGAACATGCACTACATGTCATCCCACCGACATCATATTTCTTTTTCATCTAAACACCTCCCACCCCTATAGGGTATCTATATCATACTTGAATACTAAAAAATAAGCAAGAAATACGCTTACAAAATTTCTTGATTTTCTAATGTCATTTTCCCCTCTTTCATTTGATAAATACGATAACCCCATTCTTTTCTTTCATCTTCTTCAATTAATTCATTCATACTTACCCCAAATAAACAACTTAATGCATATAAATGATGAATTGAAGGATATGTAATTCCTTTAAACCAACGATAAATTGGTTGAGGACATTCTAAACATAAATACTCTTGAATATCTTTTACTTTATACCCCATTTGATCAACACATCTTTTTAAATTCTTTCCTATTTTTAAAGGATTTATTAATTTTTTCTTCATTTCTATCACCACTCTTATTTTAAAATAAAAAAAGAAGGCTGTCATTGAACTTGTAGTTCACTAACCTTCTCTTTTTTCAGACATTCTAAAAAATACAATTCCTAACATAAAGAAAACAGATAGAGCTCCTAAAGAAAGATTAATTTGACCTGTTGTTTGTGATAAAACACCAACAACTGTTGTTCCTAAAAACGAAGCTCCTTTTCCACAAACATCCATTAAACCAAAGTATTCTCCTGATTTTGCTAAAGGAATGATTTTTGTAAAATAGGATCTTGATAAAGATTGAATACCTCCTTGAAACATTCCTACTAAAACAGCTAACAACCAAAATTGCCATTGTTTTGTAAGGAAAATCGCAAAAATTGAAATACCCAAATAAGCTAATATACAAACTCTTATTAGTTTAGCTGCTTCATATTTTGATGATAATCTTCCAAATAAAATAGCAAAAGGAAAAGCAACAACTTGGGTTAATAATAAAGCTAATAACAATCCTGTACTTTCAAAACCTAAAGCTGTTCCATAGGCTGTAGCCATATCAATAATGGTATAAACACCATCTATGTAAAAGAAAAACGCAAGTAAGAATAAGAAAATCTTTTTTTCTTTTCTAACATTTTTTATCGTTTCAAATAAACGTTTAAAACTGTTTTGCATCGCATGGGGGTTTCTTTCTACATAATATTTTTGTTGATAAGTTTTTAATAGTGGTAAAGTAAGACCAAACCACCAAAAAGCAATAATAGCAAAAGAAATCATCATGGACATTTCCATAGATAGTCCAATCTTTCCAGCATTTAAAACAAGAAGAAGACAGACAACAAAAGGGACACAGCTTCCAATATAACCCCAGGCATATCCTTGAGAAGAAACATGATCTACACGTTCAGGCGTTGTTACATCAGAAAGCATCGAATCATAGAAAATCAAGCTTCCAGAAAAACCTATCTTAGCAATAATGAAAACAATTAAAAAGAATAGCCACTGTTTAATAAAACCAAGTAAAAAACATCCAATACAACCAATTAATAAAGTGATTATAAAGATGGGTTTTTTATAACCTTTTGTATCAGCTAAAGTCCCTAAGACCGGTCCTAAAAAAGCAACAATAATTGTAACAATTGATGCAGCATAACCCCAAAAAGCTAAATAATCAACAGAAGATAGCCCTGCTTTTTCTGATAAGTAATTAAAATAAATTGGCATGATTGTTGATACCAGAAGAACAAATGCTGAGTTTCCTACATCATATAAGACCCAGTTTTTCTCTTCTTTTGTCATTTTAAATCTCATTTTTTTCCTCTTTTCCACTGAATGTGTAATGATATAAATCATTATTAGTATTATTTTCTGTTAAAAGCTGTAACGCTCTTTCTTTACCAATGTGATAAAGCTCATTTAATTTTTTAGTACTTTCTATGCATTTTGGATTTTCCTCATAATTAACAATTAATCCATGCATTTCCTTATAATTCCCACTTATACGAAGTAAAGCATAAATAATCTTTCTCTTTAATTTAGAAGGAGCAGCCAATAAATCATTGTACATTTTCATACCCTTAATAGCCTTTTTTGTTTGCTTAGTTGTTATTTTGTAAAAATCAGCAATAATTTTAGCATTTTCCTCACATGCCACTAAATGATTCGTCAAATGATGTGAGATAGGATTTAATCCATCTTCAATCATTAAAAAACGATCAAATTCAACTTCTATTTCTCCATGTGATACTCCACTTTCATGAATTCTTTTTTCTATATAACCGTGACACGTTGCATCTAAGGCAAAATGACAAATAAATCCATAATAATAAGCTAAGTAATGATTGATTTGTTTTTTAGAAGTCATCATTTTTCTAAAAGTATCAAATATTTCTTTTCCTGTTTTTTCGTGCATGTTATAACCTATTAAATTAATTTCATTGGTTTTTAATGGTAAATAATAAAACAAGAGATCTGGACCATGTAGTCCAATATCATAGAGTTCTTTATTTTCTATAATTATTTTTTTGATATCGTTTGGTAGTTCTTTTAAAACTTCTTGTCCAAATCGATAATGTGCATAAGTTGATGGCATTTTTTTCATTTCCCTTTCTTTAGTTTAGAAAAAGCATACTTATTTTTAAGATAATCAACTATCGTTTTTATGAAAAGAAATGTTAAGTAAAAGTAAAAAAACGATGATTCATCCCATCGTTTCTCTATAAATTCATTTTCAATTGTTTTAAAGATAACATCTTAATCATATTTTGGCATAAGGCTTTCATCAACAGCATAAGCTATCCTATTGTATAGAATTCTTAATAAATCTTCTTTAGCACCATTTTCTAAAAGCTCTTTCCCAAGTTCAGATTTAACTAAATGAGTTAGACAGTCATATTGGAAAGCATATTTAAATGGGGCATGGTCATTTCTAAACATATAAATTGAATACTTATCACCAGCAAAAGGAATATCACTATCAACATGTACACCATATGTACCATATTTTTCTAATGGAAAATCATTTTTTCTATATCTATAATGTATTGTATCTTCTGTACCATAGATTTTAGAAAAAGCATAGAACTCCCTAAATTTATATATCTTATAGATATCCCCCTCTTTTTCAAAATAAGAGTCTGAATCTAAACCAATAGTCATTGTAAATGGAAAATCAAAAACTTTACCACTTTTATGTGAGTTAAATGAAACACTTCCTATAATATCTAAAGAACCTTGGTTAAAAGTTTCTTCTTCATGTATTTCATTAAATCTTAATTCTATTCCAAAATCAGAATCAACATCCCCACAATTATTATATTTATTGATATCCTCTAATAATTTGTTATGAGAAACATTGTCAAAAAGTTCATTGTAAGAATAAGCACTTTCTAAATCAACATTGGCTATTTCATTAGCACTGTTTTTAAGTTTGCTTTTTTCTTTTTCATCCATCATTTTTTTATAACAGATAAACTTATCAAAAACAGCTTTCTTTAAATTATTTTCGAATTTATTAAATTGAAAAACAAGTTTTCCCAAAAAATTGTCTTGTATATAAATTTCATCTTGATTTAAACCTTCAAAATATTCTTTTAAGCCAGGAATATACCAATCAGCATCTTCATTCTTTACAAAATCAAAAAATTCATCAAATGTAACATGTTCCATATAAGAGTCCTCCTTAAAAATATATACTCAAATTTTAGCACAGAGATAAGGAAAGGGTAAAGAAAAAGACGATTTTAAATTTCCATCGTCTCCTTATAAAATTCTATAAATTCATTTTCAATTGTTTCAAAAGCTACAAAACTTAAATCAACTTTTCTTTGCAACTTTAAATAATTCCGATTGATTTCATCATTTAATAATTCTTTTAGTTCCAAAGATAACATTTCATCATCAATTTCAAAAACTAATTTAGTTTCTTCTTTTGTTAAATCTCTTTGAATAAAATGTTTCCAAATGATATTTTGTAAAACATCTTCTACTTCTAAATAATAAGTTAATTTCCTTTTAATCGGTCTTGTCACATCACTTAAATAGGCTTCACTGGAATCATGTAACAAACATCCTAAAATAATTTCTTTATTATATCCTCTTGTCTTTGCTTCCTTAGCACAAGCAAGACTATGTTGAGCTACGGAATAAAAATATTGAACATGTCCATTTCCTCGACATATTAAAGAAAGTGCATGTGCAATATCTTTAATATCTAATAAACTTTCATCAACATTTAATGGATCAAAATTCTTTTTTGTATATGTCGTAATACAACTCATAAAATACTCCTATAACTTAATTGACACCGTACTTAATGCGCAAACTGTCATTAAAAGACAACAAATAATGATACTCATGCCAAATGAAAATGATAAAAAATAGGCAATAATTGAATAAACAAAATAACCTAAACAAACCATTAAAAATCTTATAAAATGTTTATACGCATACTCTTTTCTTTGCTTGCTTGTAACCGCACATGCTTCTTGATAAGAAATCCCTGTATACCAATAAATTGCCTCATTTTTATAAATCATGCCCGTAAGAATGGCAAGAGTTATAAACATATAATTACCTAAAACCAAACCTACTAAATTTATATTTTTGATATCAATAAAGATGATTACAAACATACCTACGCAAAACAAAACCAACCAAGCAATAAATCCTTTATAACTTTTCTTCATTTTTATAGACCTATTTCCTTATAAATTTTTTCAATAATTTGTGATTTATACATGCAATATTTTTCAATATCGTTTGGATACAACTTTGCTGCTTCTTTTTTGACTTTACTATATTCTTTTACAATATTTGGATGTTTCCTTAAATAATTTCTAAAAGCAAGATGTCGTTTTAATTCTTTAGAATCTTGTGGACATACATAAAGATGATGTGTTCTTAAGTGTTCTTTCCCTTCATATCTAAAAGCTTCTCGATCCTTAAGACCTAAATCACCTTCATAAATATAACCCTGCTTTTCTAAAAGAAAAATAACTTCTTTTAAATCATTTTGATCAATAACAACATCTAAATCAATGATTGGTTTAGCTGCTAGTAAAGGAACAGAAGTGCTTCCTACATGTTCAACAGCAAGTACTAAATCTTTTAAAGCTTCTTCAATTTCTGCTTTGATTTGATTAAAATCATCTACCCACTTCGAATCATAATCTACAACTTCAATATGTTCTGTTTTCATCTTTCAACATCTCCACATAAACGCTCACAAACAAGATTCCTACAACGCTTTTTATGTGCTTCATGTAATGAATGATTTTGGAAATTCTTTAATGCCTCTAAATTTTCAAACTCGCTATAAAAAACAAGATCATAACCTGAAGCCAAGTTTTCTTCCATCTCCACACATAATAAACCTTCAATTTCTTCTAAAGTTTTAACTGAATCTTTTAATTTTTGAAGTGTTTCTTTTTCTAACTGTTTTTCTTTAACTTCTTTTGTATAATTCCAAAATAAAATATGTCTAATCATTTTCATCACCTACTTTTATTATTTCTTTAACAACTTCTTCAATTGTTTTATTAGAAACATCAATTTTATATGTATTTAATTTTTGATACATTTCTAATCTTTCAACACTACGAGCAAGGACATCTGGTTTTCTAATTCCTTGATCGATATCTTTTTGAATTCTTTTTTTCAAAGCTTCTTTTTGACAAACTAAAGAAATAGGTATCACTTTTACATCTTTTAAATCAAGACGTGAAAGAAGATCATCAATAATACTTTGTTCATGCATGACCCAACAAAAAATAATATGCTCAAACACACTACATTTTAAATCGTTATTCAATAACATACAGATATTTTCTAAAACTAACTTTTTTGTTTCTTCATTAACCATGAACGGATGCATATCCCAACACCAATCTCCATCTATAAAAACACTTTTATCTAATTTTCTTTTAAGAACCTGACACGTTGTTGTTTTACCAACACCCATCGTTCCACCTATTAAATATAATTTTTTCATATTCCCACCTTCTCGTACCTATATTTAAACGTTGTTTTATTTTTATTTCATTTATAATAGCAATATAAATGGCACTTGATGCGGAAGAAAACTCATGACCATTCATGAGTTTTTTCTATTTTGATAAAGAAAACATTTTTCTTCCAATAATCTAAAATCACAGCACCTTTTTTCTACTATCTTTGGCAATTTATGATTTGCACTTCTCTCGTATAAATTTTGTGCTCGCTTCCTTAAACTAAATTTATTATCATTCAACCACCGTAGTTGATTTTTTACTAATTCTTGATAGTTAGCTTCATCTTTAGTGCTAGCATTGTTGTTTACATTAATAAATATGTATTCACTTGTTGGAACTGGTATCATATTATTAAAATTAATAGCACCTAATTTACCGCTATTTATTTTATAAAAATCTAATGTATTTTTCATTTTTAAATGTTTAGCTTTAGGTGATGACAAAGGAGCAAAATATTCAATTTCATGTATTTTAAACAAAATTCCAACAAAAGGTCGTGACTCTTTTTCATTAGAATTATAACTAACTCTATAATCAAACTGACGTAAGTATTCACAATATCTACTATTAATCGTAACTAATTTTAATTTTGATAAGCTCATTTGTATTCCTCCTAATTAAAGAGGACATTCCACTAGGAATGCCCTCAACTTTTTTAGCTCGCATTTTTTTCAAATATAATCATTTGAATTGGTAGCGTACACCGCTTTTTTAGCTCGCATTTTTTCCAAACACAATCGCTTGGATTGGTAGCGTACACCGCTTTTTTAGCTCCCATTTTATTTTGGTAGGGTACACCGCTTTTTTTGGTGGATCTTCCACCTACAACTAGTATATTACCATAAACTCATTAAAATACAATCCTTTCCCTAGTTTTTTATAATTAATTTTTAGTGATTAAATTTAAACATTTACAAAGATTATATATTGGTATTGTTTTCTATGATTCTATTAAATAAAATAACACTAAAGGAGGTTATTCTATGATTTATTTAAGTAGTTTCAAACTCAGTAATCATACATTCAAAAATCCTAATATTTATCCCTACAATGTCTTTAGAGATAAGTACATAGAGCCTTTTTCTTTTGCACCTATTACCATTTTTTATGGAAATAATGGTTGTGGAAAATCCACACTTCTTAACATCATTGCTGGTAAATTAAAAATAAAAGGAAAAGAAATGCCTGCAAGTAATGCTTACTATGAAAATTATTGTGAAAGATTTGAAAATGAATGTGCTTATAGTTTAGGTAGCAATGAAGATGGTATTCCTTTTTATCAGCTGCCTGAAAATAGTCGTTATATTAAAAGTGAAGATATTTTATATGAAATTAAAAAAATACAACAAAAAGCTATTTTAGAACATGGTTTAACTTATGATTATATGCAAGAAGGATTATCTTTAGAAAAATCACAAAGTGTTTTAAACAAAAAGAAAAAACAACGTATTGAAAATATCATTTTTTCTCAAGAAAAGTATTCTAATGGTGAAACCTCTTTACAATTTTTTCAAGAATATCTTTTACCGAATGCTCTTTATTTATTAGATGAACCTGAAGTTTCTTTATCTCCTGCAAATCAAGTTGCTTTAGCTCAAGAAATTAATGAACTCACACATTATTTAGGGTGTCAATTTATTATTGCGACACACTCTCCTTTTATGTTAGGTACTTTAAACGCTAAAATTTATAATTTAGATGCAAGAGAATACGAAGTTACCCCTTGGTATAAATTAGAAAATGTTCGCTATTTTTATGATTTTTTCAAAAAACACGAAAAAGAATTCAATGATTGAGTTCTTTTTTTTCTTTACCTTATTGACAAAATACTAAATGTATTATACTGTATTAGTGTACTAGTGACACTAATACAGTTAGGAGGATTCTATGTTTATAATAGATATTCAAAGTAAAGTTCCTATTTTTGAACAACTCAAAAAACAAATCTTAGAATTTATCTCTATTGGCATTTTACTTCCTAATGATAAATTACCTTCGGTAAGATCTCTTGCAACAGATATTGGTGTTAATCCTAATACTGTTTCTAAAGCTTATCAAGAATTAGAGAACCAAGGTTATATTTATTCCATTAAAGGAAAAGGATGTTTTATTGCTGATAATCAAACTGATCAATTGATTAAAGATGATAAATTAGATGATTTTAAAGGATGTGTCAATGAAATGAAAAAGCATCAAATTACCAAAGACAAATTATTAGAAATTATTGAAGAAGTATATAAGGAGGAAACTGTATGATTGAAATTAAAGATGTGATGAAATCTTTTGAAAATAAAAATGTTTTAAATCATTTAAATGTCACAATTTCCTCAGGAAGTATTTTTGGTTTGATTGGCCCTAATGGGGCTGGTAAATCAACCTTACTTTATTTATTAAATGGGATTTCTAAATGTGATGAAGGAAGTATTTTGTTTGATGGAAAAGAAGTTTATGAAAATCCTGATGTAAAAAAAGATATTTTATTTATTAGTGATGATCCTTACTATTTCCACTTTGCTACTATTGATGAAATGAAAGATTTCTATCTTACTTTTTATCCACAATTCAATTTAGAAATCTATCAACATTATGTCGATTTATTCCGTTTACCACAAAATAAACCTTTAAAAGACTATTCAAAAGGAATGAAAAGACAAGCCATGTTTGCTTTAGCACTTGCAATTGCACCAAAATATTTACTATTAGATGAAGCTTTTGATGGATTAGACCCTGTTATGCGTTTAGCCTTTAAAAAAGCTATTAATCAAATGATTGATGAAAATATGACAGTTATTATTTCATCTCATAATTTAAGAGAATTAGAAGATATTTGTGATAGTTTTGGAATTTTAGAAAATGGATGTATGACAACATCTGGTGATCTCTATGATATTAAAGATCATATTCATAAAATACAAATTGCTTTTAAAGAAGAATTAAACAAAGAAGAATTTAGTCATTTAGATGTTCTATCTTTCCATAAACAATCTCGTGTGATTAATATGGTTGTTAAAGGAGACATCAATGAAATTAAAGATTATTTAAGAATGTTCAATCCTATTATGTTAGAAGTTTTACCTGTAAATTTAGAAGAAATATTTATTTATGAAATGGAAAGAAAGGGGTATGGTGTCTATGATTAATAAAGATTATTTTAAATATTTAATAAAACAAAATAAGAAATATCTTATTCTTATTTATGTCGTTGGAATCATTATTCCTTTTCTGACCTTAAATTCACTTATACCTGATCCATATGTCGATTATCAAATAGCACGTATTCCAGGTATGATTTCTCTAATTTATGGATTTGCATTATCATGTATTGTACCTATTTATTTATTTTCTTTTTTACAAAAAAAGAAAAGTAATATTCTTTACTTTTCCTTACCAATAAAGAAAGAATCACTTTATATAACAACAAGTTTGTTCTCATATTTTTTAACCTTATTACCTGTTGTTATATATCAAATAATTGGGCAATGTATTACATTATCTTATGGTGCAGTTCTTTCTCCTAGCACTTTTATTCTAGCAATATTTATAACAATCGTCCATATGCTTGCAGTAAATAGTATTGTTACCTTTGTAATACTACTCGCACAAAATATCGTTGATAGTTTTATTTGTTCATTTGCTTATTTTTCACTACCACTCGTTATTTATATAGCACTTGATACTTGTGCTACTCGTGTTGTTGATAAAATTATGTTAGGAACTGGTAATTATACTCAAGCTTTAAAAGCTATTCTTAGTTACGCAAGTCCAGTTTATAATGGCTTATTCCAATTGAATAATTTATCTTCAGAAAATGTTTCACGTAGTCCAATTATTGTTTGGGTAATTATTGGTATCTTACTTATAGCAATTAATTATTTTCTTTATTCAAAAAGAACAATTGAACAAAGTGAAACATATACAAAGTCTGTTTTTATGTATCCATTGATTATCACTTTAAGTATTTTATCATTGCTTCTATTCACGTATGCACCAAATAAATTTAAAACAAATATTCTTCCTTTTGGAATCATCTTTATGATTTATTTAATCATGTATTATTTTTCAAAAAGAAAAGTTTATTTTACTTGGAAGATACCTGTTCTTTATATAGTATTGATTATAAGTTGCGTTGGTTTTTCATCTATTTATTCTAATACTCAAGGATTTCATACTCTTTACGAAACACCTCCAGCTTCTGCTTTAAAAAGTGCATCAGCTTCATTTGCTTTCAATACAAATTATGAAACTCGAAATCCTCTTATCTATAAAGATGTAGAGATCACTGATATTGGTTTTAATACTCATTCTAGACATGCAAAAGAGCAAAAAAATTTAAATAAGAAGTTTGTAAAATTCATCAATGAAATCATGGATAAAAAACTTATTACAAGTTACAATGGATTTTTTGATGAACCACATGCTGTTTATTACCAAATTTTTGTTTCTTACAGTACTAAAAATTCTAATTTACATCCATATATTCCATCTGAAAGGGATTATATTATTGAGGAAAAAAATATCAAAGAAGTATTGGATATACTTGCAAAATACAAACTTTATAAATATATAAGTTAATTAAAATAAAATAGGTTGATGCTTCATCAACCTATTTTTATAGAAGGAGTCTTTATGAAAAAAACTACACATATATTATTTACCATTTATTTATTTTTAGTCATTTGGATCATACTTTTTAAATTATCTGTTTCTATTGATCAATTACCACATTTTAGAAGTTTCAATTTAATCCCCTTCTATTATCCAAACAAAACAGGCTATCAAATAAGAGAAGTCCTTGATAATCTAATTATTTTTATTCCTTTTGGTCTTTATTTAAAAACATTAAATATCAACAGTGAGCGAACAGTATTTCTTGGTTTTCTATTAAGCCTTTCATTAGAGCTATCTCAATATATTTTTTGTCTTGGCGCAAGTGATATTACAGATTTGATTACCAATACAACAGGCGCTTTTATCGGTGTTGTTCTTTACTTTCTTTTAAAAAAGATTTTTAAAGAGAAAACAAATAAAATTATTTTAGTTCTTGCATCTATTGTAACGATCTTATTTGTTTCTTTGATTTTTATTATTCTTGTAAACAATTAATACACATAAATCACAAGTTATTCACAATTGTGCACAAAAAGGTGAATGACTTAAGTTATTCACCTCATTCACATTCTATTCACATAAAAAACACATCCAAGATGTGCCTTAAACAAACTGGCAGGGGTAGTAGGAGTCGAACCCACATCAACGGTTTTGGAGACCGGTATTCTACCATTGAACTATACCCCTATTGGGTTTGCCTAATTAATATATCATAATAAAAATAAATATGCAATAGGTATTTTCACTATAAATGTTAAAAATTAATACATATAGTATTTTTGAGGAGGTTAAATATGAATGAATTAGAATTAACAATCGCTTCTATCAAAATACAACCTTTCAAAGATATTTATCAAATGAATGTTGCTTTTGATAAAGGCACAATTTTTAAACAACTTGATAAACCATGGGTGATGTATCATGGATGAAACACTTATGCAAATCAGCAAACTTGATTTTTGTATTCAAGAAGTTACACTCTTTTTAGATACACATCCTAATGATCAAGAAGCAATGAAATATTATAATGAGGGGATGAAACGTCTTTTAAAAATGAAAGAAACGTATTTAAAAAATGGTGGTGCCCTTACAAATAGAGATGGGAAAAATTTAAAGAATTATATCAATGAGCCATTTCCATGGATGAAAGGAGAATCTACATGTGGTTGTACGAAAAACGCTTGCAATATCCCGTTAATGTAAAAAAACCTGATGCCAAGACAGCAAAAATCGTGATGTCACAGTTAGGAGGTCCTAATGGTGAACTGGGAGCTGCGCTTCGTTATTTAAGCCAACGTTTCACCATGCCCTATCCTCGTGTACAAGCTTTACTTACAGATATAGGAACAGAAGAACTTGCCCACGTTGAAATTATTAGTACACTCTTTTATCAACTTACCAATGGTTTAACACCTAAAGAAATTAAAGATGGTGGATTGGATGCTTACTTTACTGATCATACCCTTGGTGTTTATCCAACAAATAGTGCCGGTATTCCTTTTAGCGCAGATATTTTCCAATCCGTAGGAGATCCTATCTCCGACTTAACAGAAGATATGGCAGCTGAACAAAAGGCAAGAACAACGTATGACAATATTCTTTCTTTAAGCAAAAACGAAGAGGTTAATAAAGTTATTCGTTTCTTACGTGAAAGAGAAATTGTGCATTATCAACGTTTTGGAGAAGCTCTTGAATATGTAAAAAGCCAATTAAATAAGAAAAATTATTATGCATACAACCCCGCATTAAAACAAACAAAATGTGAATAAAACATGAATAAGGTGAATAAACATGAGTTATTCACCTTTTATGCACACTATTCACTTTTTCCATACATAAAGTAATTAAAATCAAGTTGTAAAAACTGTTGAATTTCTTTATTAATGTGTTGATTTATTGTCGATATTCTTCCTTTATTTTCTACATAGGCGTCAATATATCTTTTCTTTACAAAAACTTTGACACAAAAATAATCAGTATTTTTCCCATGTTCTACTTTATTCAACTTTTGATAATTTTTCCACAGTTTCTTTATTTCTTGATCTTTCTTTAACATATCAATAAATTCTTTTTCTTTTAAATAAAAATCTCTTTCACAAACAACATTCTTTTCGATTCCTTTTTTAATAAGATAAGATAAATATTCCATAGCATAACGATCTTCATCCATAACATAAACATGACTACATTGAAGCATCTTTTTTGTAAAGAAATGTGCTATCTCTTCATGTTTAAAAATAATTTCATTTTGTAAATCATTCCCTTTTAAATCATTAAATATATTTTGAATCTCTTTTAACGTACAAAAGCCATAACTATACATATTTCCTAACGTATATTCCAAACGATCTGCAGATAATTGTGGAGAATCATTATCACAAAGAGAATAAAGATGATAATTACAAACTTCTTCTATTGTTAAATCGTATTCTTTTAATAAAGAAACAAGAAGTTGATCTTGTTCAATGATCTTTTTTGTATCAAATTCTGTTGATTCTTGTTTAAGATGATCTTGATGATAAAAATCAATTGTATGAGCAAATATAGGTGTTGCAATATCATGTAGCAATCCAGCAACAGTTTGTTTTTTATCATGGGTAAAATGATAAACAATTAAGCTAACACCGATACTATGTTCATAACGTGAATAAGGAATAATATTTTGAAAGAAAGCAAAATTTGTATATTCTACCCCACAGTTCATTCCAACATCTTTTAATCGTTGCATTGAAGGTGTTTGTATAAGTGCTTTTATAAATTCAGGCATCTCTTGATAATAAATTTTCCATAATTGATCCATTTTTTATTTTCTCCTTACTGTGTAATTATCTACATTGTATCATTCTTTTTTAACCTTATAAAAAAGAATGAAGAAAATTATTAAATATTTTTTTAAATAAGTATTGATTAAAATAAAAATATATGTATAATTGTAAGGGCAGCAACGGGAAGTAGCACAGCTTGGTAGTGCACCTGGTTTGGGACCAGGGGGTCGCAGGTTCAAATCCTGTCTTCCCGACCATTTAAAAATTGGGGCCATAGCTCAGCTGGGAGAGCACCTGCCTTGCACGCAGGGGGTCAGCGGTTCGATCCCGCTTGGCTCCACCAATAGTCAATAAACTGCTTCGGCAGTTTTTTTGTATATAAAAATAAGGAGAAAAAGAAATGGCAAAAGGGAGAGGAAAAGGAAATTATGTAGTCAATACCTTTAATGGGATGGCTTATGGTTTCTTTGCAAGTTTAATTATTGGGACGATTTTAAAACAATTAGGGAATGTAATGAATATCAGTGAACTTGTAACATGGGGGAATATTGCAAGTTACTTAATGGGTCCGGCAATTGGAATTGGTATGGGCTATGCAATTGAAGCAAGAGGCTTAAATTTAATTTCAGCAGTCATTGCAGGGGCAATAGGAGCAGGAACTTTCCAAAATGGAAATGTTCAAGCGGGAAATCCTATTTCTGCTTATGTTGCGGTACTAGCTGCAATTGAAGTAACGCGTCTTATTCAAGGTAAAACACCAATCGATATTTTATTAGTTCCGTTTACTTCTATTTGTGTGGCAGGGATTGTGACGAAGTTCGTAGGACCTTATTTAACACAATTGATCACTTGGATTGGTGGTTTGATTAATGAAGGGGTCTCTTTACAACCGTTGTTTATGTCCATTGTTGTTGGTATATTAATGGGGATGGCGCTTACCGCACCGATTTCTTCGGCAGCCATTGGTATTATGTTAGGACTTGATGGATTAGCTGCAGGAGCTGCTCTTGCTGGCTGTTGTGCACAAATGGTGGGTTTTGCGATGATGTCTTTTGACGATAACGATATTGGTGATGTTATTGCCATTGGGATTGGAACAAGTATGCTTCAATTTAAAAATATTATTAAAAGACCGGTGATTTGGTTGCCACCAATTCTTACTACGATTATCACAGCACCAATCTCGACAATGCTTTTATCTATTCGTTGTAGTGCAATAGGT
>OGZR01000282.1_pt1 | contig 26977 bp, 19 predicted proteins | sample 1576851 | NCBI WGS metagenome assembly OGZR01 (sample SAMEA3541492, study PRJEB24748) | human gut metagenome | biome: human gut; feature: human-associated habitat; material: faeces | place: China | collected 2012
CGCACCTCGCTCGCCGTATCGGCACTTAGAATTATGCGGTATTGCCCTATAAAATTTCTTCCAGCTATATTCCCGCTTTCATCCAGAACGGGAACCAGATGAAACTCATCGTGCCGGTATTTCAGATGGTCGATGGCACTCCCATAATTGGCATGCGTCGCAGACGACTTTCAAATTCGATACGGTGTAAATTATGTGCCGAAGGCTGTCACGTCTTTTATGCGGGGCAGCCTATTTTATTACAGATTCCGCATGGCAAACCACGAGAAGGAAGCTTTGCTATCGCTTATCGCTCCATTTGCGCTGGCGTACATGCCTACCGTGCATCCGGTGAAGCCTCCCGCAGACTCTGTGCTGTAGGGACGTAGGTCGATAGCATCGGCCAGGCAGGCAGTGCTGCCGCCCACCACATAATACACAGCCATATGCAACCTGTGGGCAATCAGCCGCAGAATCAGCGGCCCGTCGGGGATGGACTGCTCGGCCAAAATTTTATCTTTGTCGTTTTCACGGGTCGTCAAGCGCAATGCAAAGCCATCGTCTGTAAGCACTTTTTCTGTGCGCAGATGGGAAAAACTACTCTGCACATAGGCAAGGCCCGCAGTCTCAAATTGTGTGCGTGGCGTGAAGTCCAACTGCGTCTCTGCCTGCCAGTCCCCTCCACAGACGCGCAACGCCGCGTAGGCGGGCGTGTGCAGGTCATGTAGGGCGGCAGGCAAAAGCGGCAGCAGAAGGCGTCCGTCGGCCTGCCACGGCACAGGCCCGCGCAGCGTTAGAAACTCCGGCGGCAACTCCGGCGTAGGGAAGGTGTATACCAAAGGCATCTCTGCAGTGCGTTCTTCCGGCAGGGGCACCGAGAATGTTTCCTCCAACTTTCCGATGCCCGGATTCACAACAGGCCAGCCGTTTTGCCACTCCACGCGGGCTAAGAAGGTTTCGCGGCCCATAAGGGTATGGCCGCCGCAGGGGCGCATTCCCAGCATAACCATATACCAGTTTCCCTCCGCATCGGCGGCAAGGTCACCATGTCCAACACAGGTCACGGGGTACTGTGAGCCCAAGTGGCGGTGGGTCAGAATAGGATTGTTCGGATTGCCGGCATACGGGCCAAAAACGTGTTTGCTGCGTGCTACCGACACACTGTGGTTCGGCCCGGTGCCGCCCTCAGCGATCATCAAGTAATACATCCCGTCCTTTTTATAGAGGTGTGGACCTTCGGGCCAGATGACGTCCCGCAGCGCACCTTTCCACAAAGCATGGCTCTCCCCCGTCAGCCGCATCGTGGTCAAGTCCAATTCCTGCGCCCAAATTTCCCAATCGCCTCCGTATTGCTCGCCTGCGGGATTAGGGCGGTTTCCCACATAATAGCAGCGGCCATCGTCGTCAAACAGCAGGCTTGGGTCGATACCTTGGGCGACGTCGCCCAGCCAATACGGCTCCGACCACGGGCCTGCGGGGTCTTTGGCGGTCACGATGAAGTTTCCACCACCAGAAATATTCGTTGTTATGAGATAAAATGTGCCGTCATGGTAGCGGAGTGTCGGCGCATAGATGCCACGGGAGTGGCGGCAGCCGTCCAACGGCAGCTGCGAGGGGCGCGTCAGCACATTACCGATCTGGCGCCAGTGTGCCAGGTCGCGGCTGTGGAAAATCGGCACGCCGGGGAAATAGGCGAACGTCGAGTTCACCAGATAAAAATCGCGCCCCACCGCGCAGATTGATGGATCCGGATAGAATCCGGGTAGGATAGGATTGTGTACAATCGTCATACCAAATTTTCCTCTTTCTCTTTATAGTCCCACCACGTGCCGCACACGCCTTCCAGCACGCTGCCGCAAGCCCAGGGCATCAGCGCAAACCATGTGCTGGCAAGACTGCCATCGGGGTAGGTCTGCACCAGCAGGCCCTCGCAGTGGCAGAACCGCTCGGACATCCAGCCCGCGCGGCCGTAGTCGTACTCGCGGTCAAAGGTGTTGAAGGTCTGCAGCGACCAGCCCACCGTATCCTTTAAACGGGATTCAATATAGGCATCGGGGCGGCGGCGCAGATAGTAGAACATCTCGTCGGCAACTGTGCAGGACATGGGGTGAATGTGCGGGTTGGCCACCGAGGTGATGCTGCCGCCGCAGCTCGACCAGCCGAGGCGGGACAGCGGCGGAACCTGTACGGGCACATTGTAGCAGAATTTAAAGCTGTACTCATAGCACAGTGCGTCCCGCAGGTGGTCGAGGTAGACGGCCTTACCCGTCAACTCGTGCAGCAGCCGCGCGACGCGAATGTAGGCCAGCACACCCTCGCTGTCCACGGCTTTGCTGGTATCCGGCGGGCCGCCGTAACACTCAGCACGACGGATAAAGGCGTCGTAGTAGTGTACCTCGCTGCGCTCCATGGCGGGCAGGTCGGCGGTGTCGCCCGTCAGCTGCATCAGCGCAGCCTCAGCGGCCAAGCACCAGGCGCTGCCCAGGGAATCGTATTCCAACCCTGCGCCCGTTTGCTCCGACAGGGTAAACGGGTACTCGCCGTCGCCGTTGCGTGCCGCCGCCAGCCGTGGCACCACGCCCTGCACAAAGGCGAGCCAGTCGGGGTGGTCGATGCCGCGGGCGGCTTCGAGCCGATAGGCCTTTAGGATATAATAAAGCGTCTGTCCGACCAGATAGCCGGAATGCCCGCCCGTGTACATGCCGTCGAACCACCAGCCCCGACAGCTCCAGCCGTTTTCGGCGTCCCAGGTCTCGTTGGGCAGGCCGCAGCGCGGGTCCAAAGAGTTCTGCACAATATTGTCGATGCAGGCAAGGGCCGCAGCGCGGATCGTCTTATCCCCCAGGCGGTGCGCCGCCTGCAGGCAGGGCACGGCGGCGGACAGGCCGTTGGTCCAGCTGATGGAGAAGATCTTGTTCTGCTCATAGCTGCCGTCCGAGCGCTCTTTGGTGATGCCGACATAGTTTTTATCGTCGGGCAGCCAAGCGTCGCGGGTAACGGCCCCGGCCAGCAGCTCTGCCGCGTGGGAGGGGGTCGTGCCGGGGCGCGGCGGCGTGTGCCACAGCCCATAGACGGTCTCCAGCGCCGCGTACAGCGTGCGCTCGCCATCCACTGCGACAAAATCATAGAGGTACAGCGGGAAGGCAACGCTCTCCCCCGCCGCCAGCGTCAAGCAGTTTTCACCCATCGGGGCGCGGGGCTTGATGTTGTGGGACTGCACAAACAGCCAGGGCGCGTTTTCGTACCCCAGCGTGTAGCCGACACTGCCCGTGTTCAGTGAGCAGGTAAAGCCTGCAAACTGTGCGAACGTCCCCGCCCTGCCGGGCTGCCAGGGTTGCAGCACGCCGTTTTGGCGCACGAAATATGGCGCAGCCGAAAGCCCATACCACCGTCCGCCGTCCAGCAGGAAGGCTGCGGGGTGGCTGAGGCGATCAGCGCGGACCATCCACCAAGGCGATGCGGGAAACTCCGGTGTACCTGCCCGCAGCCTTGGGTAGCGGTTGTCAACGCGGATCGGGGCCTCGCCGCGATTGCGGCCGTAGAGGAATCCAGGCAAGAAAAAGCGCGGTGCATCGCAAGCAACGCAGTGTTCCAGCTTAACAACGCCGCGCCATGGGGCGGCGGCGTTGTTGGTCAGCGTCACCTGCCAGACCGCCGGATCGGCCAAAGTCGAAACGCCGTGGTCATAGGCAAAGTCCAGCGTCAGCGGCGTTTCAGCCAGCGGGCGGTAGTCCTCATCGTCCGCCGACCGGGCCGTGCAGGCAAATTGCATCATCATCGGATTCTCCTTTTTTACTATATCAGAACGCCTTACAGCGGCCAAATGCGGTATCGGCCGCTGAGGGCCAGCAGGGCAAAGAAGTACAGGCAGTTGTCGTAATAGCGGCGTGGGCCATCCCGCAGGGGCATGTTCCAGAAACGGCGCACGCAAACCTCGGCGTTGGGGCCGCCCGCCGCCAGGCTCGCCTGGGCGTTGGTGGCCGTGATGGCCACGGGGTGCAGGGCCTCCCCGGGCAGCGGTGTGCCATCGATCTCCCAGATGCCGTTTGTGCGGCCGCACAGCGTCTCGCAGAAAAATTTTTGCAGCCGCTCGGCGTTTTCGGCCTGCCACGGGTCGGCCCCGAACCAGGCGTAGTCCAGCGCCATGTTGGCGATGGTGCGGTAGGCATCGCTGTAATACAGGTCGTGGCGCTGGTCACGGTCCGAGCGGTTGTGGGGCGTACCGTCGTAGAGGGAATACTCGGCGCAGAGACCCGTGACCGGGTGGCACGCTTTATGGAGAAATGCGCGGCTAGCCCGGGCAGCCTCGGCCCAGAACGGGCGATCCGCCTCGTCGGCCCACAGCGAGAACAGTGTATAGAAGTGGGGCAGATGGTAGGACGGATCGGTAAAATCACACTCGGTGATAAATTTGATAAGGTGGTTCTCGGGGTCCCACATCGGGCGGCCCGTGCCGGTCTTTTCGCCCTTATGCAGGCAGCTGTGCAGGATGCGTCGGGCCATGGCGGCGTAATCATAGATTCCGCTGCCGCAGCCCCAGCGCCCCGCCGCAAAAAAGAGCGCCATGGCAAAATATTCCTCGCCGTCGGGGGCTGGGCCATTGGCGTTTGGGGTGCCGTCGGTTTGGCATGACCAGGCAAAGTACCCTGCGTTGGGGCCGTCCTGCATGTACATATAGTGCATGACCCAACTCCACAGTGCGTCAAATTCGGCCTTGTGATCAGTCTGTACGCAGAGCATCATGCCATAGCTCATGCCCTCGGTACGGACGTCGTGGTTGCCCGTGTCCTCGATGTAGGCAAGGCCCGGCCCGGTGGGGTGGTAGAAGCGGTGGGCCTCGTCCCCATAAAAAATGGTATGAAACGTATTTTCAATGCGTGCGTCGATCTCCGCCTGCGCATAGCCCAGCTCCGCAAAAACGTTGCGATAGTGTGTGGGCAGGGTAACTGCTGCCATAAATCGGCCCCTTTCGTTGTTCGGTTTTGGCTCAATATAGCAGGTTGCGGCGGCAAAATCAAGGGGGTACCGGGCTCGATTTTCAACAGGGCAACATAAATACAGCACCCCCTGCATCCCACTTATAACGCGGTGCAACTGTGGAATTTAGCGCAAAAAATGACGCATTTTGCAAGAAAATCCCCGTCGTTTTCGGGACTTTCGGCTTTTACAATGCTTATTTTGTGCTATTTTTCAGGACGTGCAAATAGTGGCGGTGCCGAACAAGCGCAGCAGGTAGGAAAAATTCGCGGCATAACGTGCACCATTTATCCATAATGATGACACGAAAGTTACAATCCGCTTCTCGAATCGCACAAAAACTGTGTTTTTCTTTCTAGCACATTGCACAAAAAACAATCGGCAAGCCTGCAAAAACAGCAAATATTGATAAGATACATAGCAAAAAATGATAAGCGTGCATTCTCGGAGTGCGGTATAATAATGGCAGATGATATGTTTGGCCTGTGATGAGCCCACCAAACATAAGACACAGACAATTCAGAAAAGAGTGAAGAAAACGGTGTTGGACAAGATCGCACCCAAGGACCCAACGGCCAAACGCCCGGGATTTTATGTGCTGCTGGACAAGCCGGTCGGCGGCCTGCCGAGCAATGACGGCGTAGGCCGCCACCCCGTTTATATCAATGGTGACCGCCTTGTAACTTTCGCCAAGATGGTCGGCGGCATTGACGATGAGAACATTCTGGAAATGCTCCGCACGGCCAAGGGCTTCCGTAAGCTCGTGCACAGCGTCGGCGTCAGCATCGTCGGCGACCTGCCCGACAAGGTCGTGACCTTCACCCTCGGCTTCTCCGGGGAACTGGGCAGCGGCGGCAGCCGCAACAGCATGAAGATTACCACCGATGGCACCGAGCACATCATGGTTATGGATGAGCAGCAGTGGTCCGACAGCGACGAGACGCCGCAGGAGTTTCTGTTCGAGCTCGTCAAACCGAAGGACATCGCCACGGCCACCGTCAAGCTCTACTTGAACGACGGCTACACAGTCCCCGAGGTTGACCCCGACCCGCCCGTGGCTTTCGATACGCCCGCCTACGGCGAGATGATCGCCCGCAGCTGCCTGAGCACCGGCAACAACATCCGTATCAAGCGTGTGTTGCAGCAGCTTCGCGATGGCAAGCCCACGACGATCGCCTTCCTGGGCGGCTCCATCACACAGGGCGCGGGTGCGGTTCCCTCGCAGGAAATGTGCTACGCGCGCAAGACCTATGAGGCCATCTGCGAAAGGTACACACCCGACCACGGCGCACATGTCCGCTACATCAAAGCGGGCGTCGGCGGCACGCCCTGCCAGCTCGGCATCATCCGCTATGACCGCGACATCACCCGCGACGGTGCGGTGCAGCCCGATCTGATCATCGTCGAGTTCGCCGTCAACGACGAGGCTGACGAGACGAAGGGACTGATGCACGAGAGCCTGATCCAAAAGATCTGGTCAGCCCCCAATGAGCCCGCCGTTGTGATGCTGTTCAGCGTTTTTGCCAACGACTGGAACCTGAAGGATCGCTTGGCTCCCATCGGTTGGCGGCATGAGCTGCCGATGGTCAATGTGCTGGACGCCGTCAGCCCGCAGTTCCGCGTTGGTGTCGGTGAGCGCAGCGTCATCACCCGCCGCCAGTACTTCTACGATGTGTTCCATCCCTCCAACAGCGGGCACCGCATCATGCGGGACTGCCTCATGTATATGCTGGACCGGCTGGACAAGCAGCAGGAAGGGCCTGCCCCGAAAGAGCTCGCCCCCTACTACGGTTTCGACTTTGCCGAGACGAAGCTGCTGGACCGCAGTGTGAACCCCTTTGACGCGGTCATCGACCCCGGCTGCTTCACCGAGACGGACACCGATTTACAGAGCGTGCCCTTCGACTTCGAGGATGTCAACACCCCCGAGTTCCCCCACAACTGGAAGAAGGGCGCGGGCGACAACCCGTTCACGATGGACATCACCTGCCGCAGCATCCAGCTCGTTTTTAAGGATTCGGGCAGCAAGGAGTTCGGCGCGGCAGTCGTCACGGTAGACGGCAAAGAGGTCGCGGCCTACGACCCGCGGCAGGCCGGTTGGACCCACTGCCATGCGGCCATTATCTTAAAGGAAGAAACCGCGCAGCGGCACCACATCGAAATTAAGATGCAGGAGCCGGGCACGGACAAAGTATTCACCATTTTAGGCTTCGGCGTTCTGTAAAGGACACAGAAGAACAGGAGAAAGCACTATGAAGAGAACCAAGAATCCCGCTAAAGAGGCTGAGTACCGCAAGCGTGCGGCCGACCTCGTTGCGCAGATGACCCTGCACGAGAAGGTCAGCCAGATGCTGAGCTGGGCTCCCGCGATCGAGCGTCTGGGCATCCCCGCGTACAACTGGTGGAGCGAGGGCATCCACGGTATCGGCCGCGCGGGCACTGCCACCGTCTTCCCCCAGGCCATCGGCATGGCCGCCGCCTTTGACGAGGATATGATGGAGCAGGTCGGCAACGCCGTCGGCGTTGAGGCTCGCGGCAAGTACAATATGTGCCGCGCCCACGGCGACCGTGACATTTTCAAGGGCCTAACCGTCTGGGCCCCCAACATCAACATCTTCCGCGATCCCCGCTGGGGCCGTGGCCACGAAACTTACGGCGAGGATCCGTTCCTGACGAGCCGCCTCGGCGTCCGCTTTGTTGAGGGTATGCAGGGCGATGATCCCGATTACCTGCAGGCCGCCGCCTGCGCCAAGCATTTCGCCGTACACTCTGGCCCCGAAAGCGACCGCCACCACTTTAACGCCATCGTCTCCAAGCAGGACCTGTGGGAGACTTACCTGCCCGCCTTCCGCGCACTGGTCAAGGAAGCCGGTGTCGAGGCTGTCATGGGTGCGTACAACCGCACGAATGGCGAGCCCTGCTGCGGCAGCAAGACCCTGCTAAAGGATATCCTGCGTGACAAGTGGCATTTTGACGGCCACGTTACCTCCGACTGCTGGGCCATCAAGGACTTCCATACCGGCCACATGGTCACGGACGGCCCTGTAGAGTCCGTCGCACTGGCCGTCAACAACGGCTGCGACCTGAACTGCGGCGACCTTTACGTTTACCTTGAGCAGGCCGTCGCCGAGGGCAAGCTTTCCGAGGAGAAGATCGACGAGAGCCTGACCCGCCTGTATGTGACCCGCATGCGTCTGGGTATGTTTGACGCCGAGGATCAGGTTCCTTATAATAAGGTTGGCTACGACGTTGTCGACAGCGCCGAGATGAAGGCTCTGAACCTGAAAGTCGCCGACAGCATCATGACGCTGCTGAAGAACGACGGCACGCTGCCGCTGGACAAGTCCAAGCTGCACACCGTCGGCGTCATCGGCCCCAATGCCGACAGTCGCAAGGCACTGTTGGGCAACTATGAGGGCACTGCTTCCCGCTACACCACCGTGCTGGAGGGCATTGAAGATTACCTCGGCGACGATGTGAAAGTCCGCTACTCGCAGGGCTGCCACCTCTACGCCGACAACATCCACGGCTTGGCCGAGTCCAACGAGCTGATGAGCGAGGTCAAGGGCGTCTGCGAGGAGAGCGATGTCGTTATCGCAGTCCTCGGTCTGGATTCCGGCCTTGAGGGTGAGGAGGGCGACAAGGGCAACCAGTTCGCCAGCGGCGACAAGCCGAACCTGAAGCTCCCCGGCCATCAGGAGGAAGTCCTGAAAGCCTGTGTTGAGAGCGGCAAGCCTGTTGTTCTGGTTCTGCTGGGCGGCAGTGCATTGGCTGTCAACTATGCAGATGAGCACGCAAACGCCATTCTCGAAGCCTGGTATCCCGGTGCCCGTGGCGGCGAGGCTGTGGCCCGCGCTCTGTTCGGTGAGACGAACCCGCAGGGCAAACTGCCCGTCACCTTCTACCACAGTGACCGCGACCTGCCGGAGTTTACCGACTACGCCATGAAGGGCCGCACCTACCGCTACATGGAGAAGGAAGCCCTTTACCCCTTCGGCTACGGCCTGTCCTACACGAAGTTCGGCTTCAAGAACGCTGCTGTCAGCGCGAATGAGGCGGGCTCCGACGGCCTTGATGTGACGGTGGACGTCACGAACGAGGGTTCTGTTGCGGGCCGTGAGAGCGTGGAGGTTTACGTCAAGGCCGAGCGCGAGAACACCCCGAACGCCCAGCTGAAAGGCCTTGCCAAGATCGAGCTGCAGCCCGGTGAGACGAAGCAGGTCAAAATTCACCTGCCGCTGGCCGCCTTCGCCCTCTGCAATGAGGAAGGCACGCCGATCGTTGAGGCAGGCAGCTACAGCGTTTATGTCGGTGCTTCCCAGCCTGATGCCCGCAGCGTAGCGCTGATGGGTCAGGCCCCCGCAAAGCTGACCGTCACCCAGTCCGCAACGCAGGCCCTTGACCTGTGATTGATGTTAGGAAGGAGAGACTGAACCATGCCCAAGACCGCACAAAAAGACGCTTCTGTGGCCACTGTCAAGAAGCAGGGTGCCGCGATGAAGCACATTAAAAAGTACTGGCAATGGTACGCAATGATGTTCATTCCCATTGTGTACTACATCGTGTTCCGCTACATCCCGATGTTCGGCAACATCATTGCGTTCCGCCGCTACCGCGCCGGCAGCAGCATCTTCGGCGATGAATGGAGCGGCCTGAAGTACTTCAACCAGTTCATGAAGGATCAGAACTTCTGGCGTGCGTTCAAGAACACACTGCTGTTGAACTTCAAGTATCTGATCATCAGCTTCCCGCTGACGCTGATCTTCGCCCTGTTGCTGAACGAAGTCAAGAATGTTCACTTCAAGAAGATTGTGCAGACGATCTCCTACCTGCCCCACTTCATCTCGATGGTCATCGTTGCGGGCATGGTCCGCGAGATTCTGTCCACCAGCGGTCCCATCAACAACCTCATCACCAAGCTGGGCGGCGAGGCCATCACCTTCATCTCCCTGCCCGAGTGGTTCACGACGATCTTTGTTACCACGGGCGTATGGCAGGGCCTCGGCTGGGGCACCATCCTTTACTTGGCTGCCATGTCCGGCATCAACACCGAACTGTACGAGGCTGCTGAGCTGGACGGCGCAAACCGCTTCCAGCGGTGCCTGCACGTTACCATCCCCGCCATCCTGCCCACCATCTCCACCCTGTTGGTTCTGAACATCGGCAGCCTGTGCGGTTCCGCCGCTTTCGAGAAGGTCTTCCTGCTGTACACCCCCACCACCTATGAGACGGCCGACATCATCGCCACCTACGTCTACCGCATGGGCCTTGGCTCCGGCAACTACAGCTACGCAACGGCCGTCGGCCTGTTCCAAGGTGTCATCAACCTGGTCCTGCTCACGGTTGCCAACAAGGTCTCCTCTTGGCTGACCGGCAGCGGTTTGTGGTAATTAGGAGGATAAAATAATGGCAAAAGCAACTACTATGGGCCCCATGAAGATCAAGGAATCCGCCAGTTACCGCGTGTTCAAGGTCTTTAACGCCATCATCCTGACGCTGATCAGCGTTGCGATGCTCTACCCGTTCCTGTACTTGGTCGCCCAGTCCTTCTCCTCTACGCAGGCGATCGTTGCAGGCCAAGTCGGCCTGATCCCGAAGGACTTCAACATCTCCACATATAAATACGTCATCACCGACGGCAAGTTCATCCCCTATTACGGCAACACCATTGTGTACTCCATCATTGGCACGGTCTGCGCTCTGCTGTTCAGCGCCCTGCTGGCCTATCCCCTTTCCAAGGCGGAGCTGTACGGCGGCAAGGCCATCAACAAGTTCATCATTTTCACGATGTACTTTGGCGGCGGCATGATCCCCAACTACATTTTGATGGTTTCCTTGGGTCTGCGCGATACCGTGGCATCCTTCATCCTGCCCGGCATGATCTCCACCTACTACGTCATCCTGATGCGTTCCTTCTTCCTCACTCTCCCCCGTGAGCTGGAAGAAGCCGGCGAGATCGACGGCCTGGACTTGTGGGGTGTGTTCTGGCGCATCGCCATCCCCCTGTCCAAGCCCATCATTGCCACCATGACACTGTTCTACGTCGTCCAGTACTGGAACGACTGGTTTGATGCTTTCCTCTACTTGGATACGACCACGAAATGGCCCGTTGCCTACTATCTGCGCCAGCTCATCAGCAGCGCTTCCGGCACAAGTGCCGATGCAGGCGACGCCATGCAGATCGCTTCCAACATCAAGTCCTGCGCCATGGTGCTGACGTCCGCTCCCATCATTTGCATCTACCCCTTCATCCAGAAGTATTTCGTGCAGGGCATGATGCTGGGCGGCGTTAAGGGCTAACGTTTTCGCGTTAGTGCTCTGCGTCCCGTTTTTCCACTGTCTTAAAACCGACGCCGACTCCGGCGCCGGATGAAAGAAAACGCCTGTTTTCCCAGGGCCTTCCGGGGAGCAGGAAAAAACGTAATGGAGGTTACGAAACATGAAAAAGCTCACATCCCTCGTGCTGGCTACCGGCATGGTGCTGTCTCTGGCTGCCTGCGGCGGCTCCGGCAGCTCCACGGCTGCAAGCACCACCAACACCGATGGCAGCACTGCTACCACCGACACCGCTGCTGCGGACGAGTCGAACCTCGGCTATGAGTACGGCGAGCACTTCCACTCTGACGAGCCTGTCACCTACACGATGTTCTTCAACGACAACCCCGCCTATCCCATGAACGACAAGTGGATCAGCGAGGGCGTCTTTAAGGCCATCGAGGATGCCACCAACGTCCATCTGGAACTGACCGTCGTTGACAACTCCAACTACACCGATAAGGTTTCCTTGGCCGTTTCTTCCGGCACTTCCCCCTACATCATCCCCAAGATCTACTCTGAAACTGCGTATGTCACCGGCGGCGGCGTTGTCCCCGTTTCCGACTATGTCCAGTATATGCCCAACTACTCCAACTTCGTCGAGGAGTACAACATGCAGGACGACTTGGCCACCATCACGCAGGCCGACGGCAAGTACTACCGCCTGCCCGGCCTGAAGGAGACCTCTCTGCAGGATTACACCTTCCTCATCCGCAAGGACATTTTTGACGCTGCCGGCTACGATGTCGCCGAGCTGGAAAAGGATTGGACCTGGGACGAGTTCGCCGACGTGCTGATCGGCGTCAAGCAGTACATGGTCAAGCAGGGCATGTGCGGCGAGAATGACTACATCTGGTCCGATATGTGGTGCGGCCAGACCTCCGGTTACGGTCAGGGCGGCAACCTGCTGAAGCTGCTGGGTGCCTCCTACGATATCAACACCGGCTGGGCCATCACCACCAACTACGGTCTGGTCTATGACGCTGACAGCGATTCCTTCGTTGACGGCTCTGTCTCCGACAATTACAAGCAGGCCTACACTGTCCTGCAGAAGCTCGTCCAGAACAAGGTTCTTGACCCCGAGACCTGGACCCAGGATGACGACACCGCGCTGAACAAGTTCTACCGCGGCGAGACCGCCATCATGTCCACTAACCGTGCCCAGTACGCCACCCAGGACTCCAAAATCAAGGAGCAGCTGGGCGAGGGCAACTACGAGCTGTACCGTACCCTCGTTCCCATCGGCACATCCGACTATCAGGCCGAGAACCAGCGCCTTGAGTGCGGTATCATGATCTCTTCCAACGCTCTGAAAGAGCTGGGCGAGGACGAGTTCATCAAGATGATGCGCTTTGTTGACTGGCTGTGGTACTCTGACGAGGGCCTGACCCTGACCAAGTGGGGCAAAGAGGGCGAGACCTACACCGTCACCGACGGCACCTACAGCCTGACCCCCGGTTACTACTGCAACGGCCTGTCCATCGCACAGACCTCCGACGATCAGATCGACCTGCGTGAAGAGCTGGGCTACGCCTGCGGCAACTTCATGTATTCCGGCAACACCGAGCTGCTGACCAGCAACTTCAGCGAGGATCTGCGTGACTTCTACGACCGTCAGGGCCAGTACCGCAAGCTGCGCCCGCTGGATCCCACCGTTACCTTCGACGAGGATCAGATGGAGATGCTGAACCTGTGGGGCACCCCCATGACCGATACCGTCAACGCTTGGACCTGCAAGTTTGCCATGAATCAGGCCGACATCAACAACGATTGGGATACCTACGTTGCTGAGGTCGAAGCCCAGAACATGCAGAACATCGTTGATATGTACAACGACACCTACAACGCAAGCAAGTAATTTGTTTGGAAACTGACTGTCCCTGCGACAGTGATGCAACTGCCGGGGGCAGCCTCACGTAACAACATGGGGCTGCCCCCGGTTTGCTGTTTATGGTACGCAAGTACCGCGCCCCGGTGACGGGGCGCACCGTGTGTGCCCGACACGGCCATGTCGGACCTGCACGGCACTTCCCGTCACATCCCCTTACCCTTATGAAAAGGAGCTGTTCCTTATGAAACGCACCGATTTCAGCGTCGACTGGCTGTTTGCCGCCTGCGCGCCGGATACCGAGCTGCTGCCTTGGAACGCGCAGTTCACCCCCGTCGACCTGCCCCACGATTGGCAGATTCGCCACGCGGACGATCTGTACCGCGACGGCACGCTGTTCTACCGCAAATATTTCTTTGTCACCGATGTGCCCGGCACCCGCCGCATGCTTTGGTTCGGCGGGGCCTACATGGATACGACCGTTTTCGTCAACGGCACCGAAGTCGGCCAATGGAAGTACGGCTACACGTCGTTCTGGTTCGACATCACCGACGCGCTGCATGAGGGCCAGAACGAGGTTCTTGTCCGCTGCAATCTGCGCCACCCCAACTCCCGCTGGTACTCCGGTGCGGGCCTGTACCGCAATGTGGAACTGTGGGAGGCTCCCGACCTCCACTTGATGCCCGATGGACTGTATGTAGCTGCCAAAGAGGGCGACAACGGCGCTTGGACCGTGGCCGTCACTGCCGAGGCGGGTTCCGTCACCGCCGCCATCACGGGCCGCACGCTGACGCTGCATCTGACCGATGACAACGGCAGCCTTCTTGGCACTGCCGCCATCCCTGCCGATGCATGGGCTGCTCTCCCCTCCCCCGATGGCTGGCGCACGGGCAAGGAAACCGCGATTTACAAAGCCTCGCACACCTTCACGCTGCAAGACCCCGCTTTGTGGGACTTGGACGCGCCAAGCTTCTACCACATCACGGCAGAGCTAACCGGCGCCGATGGCGTTACCGACACACTAACCACCCGCTTTGGCTGCCGCACCATTGAAGCCACACCCGACTGCGGGCTGCTGGTGAATCACAAGCGCGTTTTGATCAAGGGCGTCTGCATCCACCACGATTTCGGCTGTCTCGGTTCGGCGTTTGAGTACAGCGCCGCCAAGCGTCAGCTTGAAATCCTCAAGTCCATGGGGGTTAACAGCATCCGCACAGGTCACACACCGCCCGCGCCGCAGTTCATGGATCTGGCCGACGAGATGGGCATTTTGATGGATGTCGAGAGCTTCGACTGCTGGCGCAGCGGCAAGAACCCTTACGACTACGGCCGCTTCTTTGACGAGTGGCAGGAAAAGGATGTTGCTGCCTGGATCCGCCGCGACCGCAACCACCCAAGCCTGCTGTTCTGGTGCATCGGCAACGAGATCTACGACACCCACGCGGGTCCCGAGGGCGCGGACACAATGCGGATGCTGCTGGCCGAGGTCGCCGCGCACGACCCTGCGCGCAACGGCATCCCAACGCTCGGCTCCAACTACATGCCGTGGGAAAATACACAGCACTGTGCTGATATCATCAAGGTCGCGGGCTATAATTACGGCGAGCGCCTCTACGCCAGCCACCACGAGAAGCACCCCGACTGGGTCATCTACGGCAGTGAGACATCATCCATCGTGCAGAGCCGCGGCATCTACCACTTCCCGCTTTCGCAAAGCCTGCTGTCTGATGACGACCTGCAGTGCTCAAGCCTGGGCAACAGCCGCACAAGTTGGGGCGCGGAGAGCTGGGACATCTGCCTGCAGAGCGAGCAGCGCTGGCCGTTCACGCTGGGGCAGTACCTTTGGACCGGGTGGGATTACATCGGCGAGCCGACACCTTACCACACGCGTAACAGCTATTTCGGCACGATTGACACGGCAGGCTTCCCGAAGGACGCCTACTACGTTGTGCAGGCCGCGTGGCTCGACCCCAAAACACACCCAATGGTACACCTGTTCCCCTACTGGGACTTCAACGAAGGGCAGCTGATTGACCTCTGCGCTTGCACCAACGCCCACAGCGTAGAACTGTTTGTGAACGGCGAGAGCCTTGGCCGCAAGGTGTTGGACTCCGCCAAGAGCCGTACCGCCAACTGGCAGACCCCCTACCACCCCGGCAGCGTCAAGGTCGTAGCCTACGATGAAAACGGCAAGGTCGTGGCAACTGACGAGCAGGATTCCTTCGATGACAGCGCTATGGTCTGCCTGCAGGCTGACCGCAAGACGATTTCCGGCGATGGCCGTGAGCTTGCGTTTATCACAATCACAACCCGCGACAAGAACGGCAACCCTGTGCGCAACGCGAACGACTGCGTGACGGTCCGCGTAAATGGCGCGGGTGTGCTGGTGGGCCTTGACAACGGCGACAGCGCCGACCCCGACGAATACCAGACCGACAGCCGCCGCCTTTTCAGCGGCATGCTGCTGGCCGTTGTGGCGGGCAATGGCCGCACCGGCACGATTACCGTGGATGTCACGGCCCCCGGCCTGCGCTCTGCAGTGCTGACGCTGAACGCCGCCCCGTTTGAGGGCCCTGTTCGCCGCCGTCTGCCGCCGCTGACCTTTGGCGGCAGTACGCAGGAAATCCCTGTGCGCAAGCTGACCCTGACCGCCGAGCGCACAGCGCTGGACAAGGAGCACCCCGTAACGCACATCACCGCCGTACGCCGGCCAGCAGCAGCAACCTTCACCGACATCGAGTGGCAGTTGACCGACGACAAGGGTGTACCCGCCGTGAACGCGGCCATGCAGCCAGACGGTGACGTACTGACGGTGACCGCCCTGGGCGATGGCACACTGCGGGTTCGCGCCCTGGTGCGCAACGGCCACGATGCGCCGCAGCTGATCTCCCAATTGGAGTTGTCCATCTCTGGCGTCGGTCAGCTGCACAAGAACCCTTATGAATTTATCTCGGCCAGCCGTTTTGATGCGTCCTTCGGCGACATCGGCAACGGCAACGAGCGCGGCGTTTCCACCTCCCGCACGGGCCGCAGCTGGGTGCTGTTCGATGATATCGACTTTGGCCCCGATGGTGCAGATACGGTGGAGCTGCCAATCTTTGTGCTGGACGGAGAACCGACGACCTTCCGCTTCTGGGACGGCGAGCCCTACGCAGAGGGCAGTACAATGATCGGCGAGCGCGTCTACCACAAGCCCAAGCAGTGGAACGTCTACCAGCCCGACACCTTCAAGCTGGACAAGCTCCTGCGCGGCATCGGCAGGTTTGCCGTGGAGCTGAACGTGAAGGTCCACATCAAGGGCTTTACCTTTACCCGTCATTCTCGCGCATGGGATACCCTGGCTGCGGGCGCGTGCGATGCCGTCTATGGCGATTCCTTTACCCGCGACGGGTCGCGTGTGCTGGGCATCGGCAACAATGTCTCGCTGCTGTTTGACCGCATGGACTTTGGCGAGACCGGCTGCTGCGGCATCTGCATTACGGGCCGCAGCCCGTTGCCCGCCAACACGGTCCATCTGATGTTTGCCGCTGCAGACGGCGGTGAGACCGAGCGCCGTGTGGTCGAGTTTGGCCCACAGGCCGATTGGGGCGAGCAAACCTTCACGTTTGAGCCCGTCACAGGGGCGCGGCAGGTCACGTTCCTCTTCCTGCCCGGCACGCAGTTTGACTTTGATTCCTTTACATTTATTTGAGGCAACTACCTATGAACCACGAAATTTATGCGGACCATGCCGCCACCGCGCCCATTGAGCCGCTGGCGCTGGAGGCCATGTATACCGCATACCAAGAGTACGCGAACCCCGCCGCACTCTATCGCAGCGCCCTGCACACCAAGCAGACCGTGGAAAAAGCACGGCTGACCGTGGCGGAAAATCTGGGCTGCACCCCCGACCATATATTTTTCACCTCCGGCGGCAGCGAGAGCAACACCTGGGCCATCCGTGGCACGGTGCCGCAGGGCGGCCATGTGGTCACAACGCCCATCGAGCACCACTCGGTTCTGAACGCCTGCGCGTCAATCCGGGATGACGGCGGCCGCATGACAACGCTGGAGGTTGACGGGTTCGGCCGCGTTGTACCTGAGAGCTTGACCCGCGCCCTGGCGGCCCACCCCAACATGGTCAGCTTGCAGTACGCCAACAACGAGGTAGGCGTTGTACAGAACATCCCCGCGCTGGCAGCGCTCTGCCGTGAGGCGGATGTGCTGCTGCACGTTGACGCTGTGCAGGCTGCGGGACACCTGGCCATCCCGCTGGACGGCATCGATTTTCTGTCGGCGTCGGCCCACAAGTTCGGCGGGCCAAAGGGCATCGGCTTCTTGTATGTGCGCGAGCCTCGCAAACTGCGCCCGCTGATTTACGGCGGCAGTCAACAGTACGGCCTGCGCCCCGGCACTGAGCCCGCAGCGCTGATTGCGGGCTTGGCCGCAGCGTTCAAGGTCACCTGCGCTGAGCGCCGCCAGCGCACTGCCAAAAAGCGTGCCCTAGCCGAGGAGTTTTGGCAGACGCTGCATGCTGCCCGGCCCGAAGCACGGCTGCACACCCCTGTGGACGGCCTGCCGGGCCTGCTGAGCGTTGGCCTACCCGGCCGCAGCGGCCAGCGGCTGACCTACCAGCTGGATGTAGCAGGGGTCAGTGTTTCCCCCGGCGCAGCGTGCGACAACCGCGGCGTGCAGGAACCCTCCCACGTTTTGATGGCTCTGGGCGGCACTGCGGCCGAGGATGCGCTGTCGACCTTACGTTTCAGCTTCGGCAGTGCGAACCGCCCCGGCGACGGCAAAGAAGTTGCGGAACGGCTGATAAAAATTCTGGAACAACAATAATTTTATTCACATATATAGGAGGTTTTACCATGGCATTTACCAAGTGCTGGCTGGCATACCCGGAGATTATGGGCTGCCATTGCGACGCGATTTCTCTGCATACCGAGCTGACGGGCGAAACCATCGACCGCGCCAAGGCAGAACTGGCCGAAGGCTTCAAGGGCCTGTACGGCGCAGCGCTGACCGAGGGCGACGATATCACCCTGGCGCTGGACATGGCCCTGGACCCTGAGGGTTACCGCTTGAAGGCCGCCGACGGCCATTGCACCATTGAGGGCGGCAGCGAAGTAGGCGTTTTGTACGGCGTTTTTGCACTGCTGCGCAATCTGCAGACTGCAGGCAAGGCGTGGGCGCAGTTCACCGCTGATGAGGAGAAGGCACCATCCAACCGCCTGCGCATGCTGAACCACTGGGACAACATGGACGGCAGCATTGAGCGCGGCTACTCCGGCGATTCCTTCTTTTTCAAAGATTCCGAAATTCTAATCGATGTACCGCGTTTGACGGCTTACGCCCGTATGCTCGCGTCCATGGGCATCAACGGCATCACAATCAATAACGTCAACGTCAAGGACGCCGCCAGCTGGCTCATCACCGACCGCTACTTCGGCGCCCTGCAGGAGTATCTGAAAATCTTCACCCCCTACGGCGTCAAGCTGTATCTGAGCATCAACTTTGCCGCCCCGATGGAGCTGGGCGGCATGGACTCCGCCGACCCCTGCGACCCCGCCGTGGCCAAGTGGTGGGCGGATAAGGCCCAGGAGGTCTGGGCAAACCTGCCCGGCCTGGGTGGTTTCCTGGTAAAGGCCGACTCCGAGGGCCGCCCCGGCCCCTTCACCTACGGTCGCAACCAGGCCGACGGCGCAAACATGCTGGCCGATGCCGTGGCCCCCTGCGGCGGTCACATTGTCTGGCGTTGTTTCGTCTACAACTGCCAGCAGGATTGGCGCAATACCAAGATTGACCGCGCCCGCGCAGGCTACGACTATTTTATGCCGCTGGACGGCACCTTCCGCGACAACGTCACGCTGCAAATCAAGAACGGCCCCATGGACTTCCAGGTGCGCGAACCGGTCTCCCCGCTGATTGGCGGCCTGCAGCACACCCACATTGCCGTGGAGTTCCAAATTGCGCAGGAGTACACGGGCCAGCAGCGCCACGTCTGCTACTTGATGCCCTGGTTCCGCCAGATTTTGGACTTCGACATGCACACCCGCCCGAACGGCGACGCCCATGTGCGTGCGCTGATCCAAGGCGCGGGCAACGGAATGGTGGCCGTGACCAACACCGGCAACGATGAAAACTGGACCGGCCACGACCTGGCCGCTGCGAACCTCTACGGATTCGGCCGCTTGAGCTATGACACCACGCTGGACCCCGCCGTGATTGCCGGCGAGTGGCTGCGGCTGACCTTCGGCAACAATGAGCCTGTGGAAAAGACGCTGCACCGCATTTTGATGCAGTCCTGGCCCACCTATGAGAAATACAACGCCCCCCTGGGCGTGGGCTGGATGGTCAACCCCAACTACCACTACGGCCCCAACGTTGACGGTTATGAGTACAGCCGCTGGGGCTGCTACCACCGCGCCTCCTTCGACGGCATTGGCATTGACCGCTCGCCCACGGGCAGCGATTACTGCCACCAGTACGCCCCCGAACTGGCCGAAATGTACGCCAATGTGGAGACCTGCCCCGAAGAGCTGCTGCTCTTCTTCCACCACATGCCGTACAACTATGTGCTCAAGAGCGGCAAAACGATCCTGCAGCACATCTACGACACCCACTTCGAGGGTGCCGAGGACGCCGCGCGGTTCTACGACGAGGTTGTGACGCTGAAGCCTTACCTGGATCCTTCCGTGTACGCCCGCCTGGAGGCACGCTTTGCCCACCAGAAGGAGCACGCCTGTGAGTGGCGCGATGTCATCAACACCTACTTTTACCGCAAGACGGGCATCGGCGATGCCCACGGCCGCAAAATTTACGAGTAATTAAAAAGTGCGCCGCCGCGTGGAACTTTCACGCGGCGGCGCTTTTTTATTCGTGGGAGGCCATCTGGCGGTACTCGGTAGGGGTATAGCCTATCTGCGCCTTGAACAGGCGGTTGAAGGTTGCGATCGAGTTGAAGCCCGACCGCATAGCGATCTCGGTGATGGGGATCGTATCGTCCACCAGCAGTGCTTTGGCATAGATGATGCGGCGCGCCACCAGGTAATTGTGGCAGGTCATGCCCGTGTTTTCCTTGAACAGGCGCGAAAAATGGTAGACACTAAACCCCGCGCGGGAGGCCAGATCCTCGACCGAGAGACGCTCGGTGCAGTGGTTGTTGATGTAGGCGCACAGCTCTGCAAAGCGGCGCATGTGGTCCTGCTGCTTGGGGTAATCCAGCACCTGCTCGCTGTTCTGGCGGTGCTCATACCGCCCGAAGATCGAGAAAAAGTGCAGCATCAAGGCCATGATCTCGCTCTCACGGTAGACGTTCGTGCTGAAATACTCGCCCTCTATCTGCGCCAGCACCGCAAACAGCTGGTCGGCCAGTTCGGGGTCCTCCTGCCGGGTGACAAGGCGGAAGGGGTAGAACGTGTTGAACAACTCGGCCATGTCCTGTATCTGATGAAAGTACGATACGCTGTAGTTCATGATGTATCGCTCCCCCGTTTTGGGTGCGCGAATGCTGTGCAGCTCGCCCGATGCGATAATCAGCACATCATGGGGCTGCAGCGTCACGGTCTTGCCCGCAATCGTAACCGTGTAGGTACCCTCGATGGGGGAAATGATCTCGCCAGGGGCATGCCAGTGCAGTGGGAAATCGGCGTCCTCCATGTTGTGGTAAAAGCGGATCACCGTTGAAAAGCGGAAATCGACAGTTTCAGTCGTGCCGTCCAGATTCTCTATTTCGCCGGGACGCACACTGCCGTATTTTTTGAGCAGTTCTACTTCCATAGTTTGTTTTCCTCGTGGTCTGCTGCCGTAAAAAGGTCGTTTCTTTTATTGTATCGCGGTTTTCCGCCCCAGTCAACAGGTACGGGGATGGAGTTACAAGAGCAAAGAAGTCTGTGGTTCTGAACAGCATCGAAATAAATAGAGCGCAATCAGCCGTCCCAGCCTTGAAACCCTGGTCGACATTGCTAATGTTCTTAACATCTCAGCAGATGACCTTCTTGTAGACAGTTTAACGCACTCTGCGTCCACTGCTGATTCTGAAATCCACCGTCTGCTATTAGACTGTAATGCAATTGAGCAGGAGATTCTCACCCGGATGGTAAAGGAGATGAAAGCAATTTTATACGGCTTAGGAGTTTGATTTTATAACTTGTTGATCATATAGCAAAAAAGCCCGCATAAGCCACAACTGCACTTCGGAGCATACTGAAGTGCTGTCTGTGGTTTATGCGGGTAAGAACAAAAAAGAAGCCCGCCAGCGTACCATGTAGATTATACACCGTGCGCCAGTGGGCAAAAATTTTACTTCAACAGATCAGACAGACTGTATTCTCCCTTCGGAATGTTTGCAGTTCTCCGATATTCTTTTATTGCACTTATCAATGTTTGTGGATTACTGAAATAGTCCTTTACAAAATCATATGACTTCACATCATGCATACGCAGATCCGTCTTGCAAAATTCGCTCGGTTTCTTCCCAGAACGCTTAAACTTGTCATAAGCTCCTTCACTATGGATGATCAGCATTTCTATTTCTGGTGCTGTAATGACATTTATGACATCAACCTTATGTTCGTAAGCCTTGCTAAGCCGAAAATCTTCTCTGCGAGAATCTAAAATCCGAATCACGGAAACCTGGTCATCAAAGCCTTTACGCAAGTATCGCTCCTCAAATCGCTTTGCACTTCGGCACCGGATAACACTTTCGTCCAGCATTTCTTCCCTTGAAAAAATCAAAAGGTTATTATCCACAAGAATATCAATAATTGCGGATTCTGCAGAGCCCTCGCATATACACGCTTTATATTTTGCTAATTTCATTTCGCCGCCTCCTTAGTGTATTGAAGCAGCCAAATTTTTCTTCAAGCGCATATATGCCTCATATGCAGGAGTTGTTCCCTCAAGAAAACCGCTTTGATAGGCATCACTCTTTTTAATGTCATTGCGCTTTAAAATATTGCTCAAATTATCAGCTGTGATTCCGTTACGGTTTCTAACGATGTAGATTCCATCATTTCGGTCATATTCATCCAGCAATTCTGGATAGTGCGTTGTAAAAATCAGTGTTCCACCGTTTCTGTTCAAACGGCTATCCATAAAGAAACGTACTAAAGTCGTAACAATTTCTTTATTAAAATGGTTTTCGATTTCATCCACCAGAAGGTATCCGCCGGACTGAAGAACCTCTTTTACCATTGAAAAAGTAATGATACCCTTGATTGTGCCGGAAGACAGGTACTGTTCAAGATCCACTGCACTGTTCAAGATAATCTCATCTTCACCCTTAAATTTCAGATGGATAAAGGTTTTTCCATCCGTTTCTTCAAAACATAGTTTTTCAATGGTCGGATCAAGAAAAGCTATCACTTCGAGTGGGATGTCATCTGTAAATGGAAGGACATTCACATTTGTATAAGAAAGCAGGCTGAATACTTCAACCTTGTCATTTGTCTTTTTATTATGAGCAATAATCAAGCTAACATCGTCCGGAAGGAAAGCTTCATCATTATTCCGAACTGCAGCCGGCTCTATTCCGGTAAAATCCGTCAGATATTTTTTCGACTTTACGCTGACAATCGGTTTCTCCCACATTTTTTCAGCCAGAATAGCATAATTATAATCTCCCGCTTTTGCCTTCTTTGCCACAATCACGGTCTCCAGGCAGCAGACATATTTGCGTTCATCATAAAAATATGTGCGAATCGTTGCCTTCTTAGTTCCTCCAAGAATGCTCTTTGCCTCCACATGATTAATGGGCTCATTTTTAACAATGCTCAAGGCCAGATTGATAACTTTCAGCACGGATGTTTTTCCAGACGCATTGATGCCAATAAAAGCACAGGCAGAATGAAGGTAGTAATTATCCTTCATCCTATACAGGCTATCTTTATCATCCTCACTTACACGCTGTTGGGTATAAAAGCAGATATCAAGATCTTCCTTAAACAGCGGAAGTCCTTGTGCAGTGATACGAAGTATTTTCATTTTTCAATCCCCCTTCTAAAAACGGCTTTTCCGTTTTTATCTTTCACTACTCTTATTATACCCCACCTAAAAGAAATTATCAACGGCTTTTCCGTTTTTATTTTCTTCTATATTTCAAACTCCGGTAAGCATCCTGTATGAAACTCACAAACTCAGGACTCATCGTCTCCACGATATGTTTACGGTCTACTGCTTCTACTCCACCGATAATCATGTACTTTTCCTCATTCTCCCGTATTGATACTCCAATACCACTGTCGCATCTTCCGATAACTTCGGATACCGAGTTCTTTCTTCGTATTTTCTGCGGTTCTGCGGCTGATTCCTTCATCTTTCATCCGCATATAGATTTCTCTTGCTCTCATATCGCCATCAGAAAGCAACTTTTTTATCAGATATGCTGCCTTTTCTGTTTTTGACTCAAATTCCGGCACTTCCGGTTGTTCCGATGAAACGAATGTGCTCTTGCACTCCAACCATTGAAAACCCATCTCTGCTGTTATAGAAAACCGAATTTCTCCATCAGACGGAGCCAAACTGTTTTTTATCTGCCGGACAATACGAATATCTGTATCTTCCTGGTCACGCTCCACCTGCAAAACACTTCGCGCAGCAGCAACCACATCTATGCTGCCAAGACTTCGGTACAGACCTTCCATTGAAATACTCTGCAACTTCTTCGGCAGTTTTTTCTGCACTGCAAAAGTCATCTTCCACAACTGCAAATTGGATACCAAGCGGATAGAACGTCCTCTGCAGTGCTTCAATGGCAAACGGAAGGGTTCTTCCACAGCGGAAGATAGAATCCACAACAACTGCATCAAATTTCCGCGCCATCCCATCCTGTACCAATTTGTCAAAAATGGCAAAAGCCCGCAGCGATGCCAAGCTCACTGAAGCCAAACTGAAAAAAGTGAACGAACAGATTCATTATCTGGGACAGTATCTTTCTACAAAATCGGTCTACGCTGATTTTCTGAAATCCACCAACAAAAAGGATTTCCGACAGAACTATGCAGATGAGATTGCCAAATATGAAGAAGCGTTGCAATTTCTAAAGCAAAATTCACAAGACGGGAAACTTCCAACCATGAAAGACCTGCGTTCTGAAAAAGAACTTCTGGTACAGCAGAAGAGCGCACAATATGAAACTTACCAGTATTTCAAAGACTACCACCGTGAATTACAAACTGTCTGTTCAAATGTCGAAAACATCTTGAATCAACCCTCCGTACAAAAGCACGCCACGCGTGAATTCACGCTATAACCTTCCGGCAGACGCGTCTTGTTACATTGCTGACGCATCTTATTACATTGCTTCAGATATATAAAAAGAAAAAATTCCGCATGACATAAAGAAAGTGATTGACAAGCCCTCATTTTAGTGATAAAATACTAGTCAACAGATCCCGCCAAGCCTCTCTACGATGCTCAAACCGGCGGGCCTTTTCATTTTATGAGGATTGTACAAATGAAACCCTATCCAAAGAATATATATCAGACTGCTGCTCTGATTCAAAAGTACAAAGATGCTGGTCTAGTAATAACTGATGACCAGAAAGTAGAAACGGCTTTAAATGAGATTGGATTTTATCGTCTGCGCGGATATAGTTTTCATCTCTATGATAACGCCACTAAAAAATACATACCAAATGTCACGTTCGACACCATTTGTCACATCTACAACTTTGACATGGAGTTGCGCTCTTTACTATTTGGCATGACCTGTAAAATAGAAGTTGCTCTTCGTTCCAGATTTTGCGAAGCTCTCCTGCAGAAAAATGATGCGCTGATTTACCTTGACCCTTCTATCTTCAAGGATAAAGCGATATTTTGGCGAAACACTGCATCCATTTCATCAGAAATTGCACGTTCAACAGATGTATTTATCACCCACAATTATGACAACCATGATGGGCAGATTCCCCTTTGGGCTGCTGTTGAAGTAATGTCTTTTGGAACGCTTTCCAAGTATATCAAGAATCTTTCAACAGGCACAGATTCTGTATATCCCAGTCTGGCCCAGTTTTATAAATACACTTCTGCAAAAGGTAACCTTGCCACTCCAAGCCTTGAGATGTTCTCATCCTGGATTCATGCTGTTGTTGTTCTGCGGAACATTTGCGCTCACAACTCCAGAATATATAATCGTTCCCTTACGACAAAGCCCAAGCTATTAAGCGTCGATCAGCAAAATCCGGCTCCACGCTATTGTGGTCTTTATCATTTCTTGCTCGCCATGAAATATTTACGTCCATCCGATGACGAATGGAACGATTTTATCACTAGCTTTGATGCACTTCTAAACAAGTATCAGCGCGATATTGACCTCGGAAAATTGCATTTACCTTCCGACTGGAGGAATCACGTCTGATTCTTCCGCATATAATATTAGGACAGATCCAGTCAAGCCTCTCTACGATGCTCAAACCGACTGGCCGTCAAAAGAGGGATAGCTTTTTATAAGCCATCCCTCTTTTTTTCTCCAGCAGTATCTCCTCTTCCATGTCCTTGTAAATCACCCTCGTTTCCACCAGATTTTTATATAGCTTATCAGGATAATAAGCAAAGTACGGTTCCATCTCCGAAATGCTCAAGTTTGCATCATCCATATAACGGTACAGTCGATCCTGCAACGGCTTTCCCGTCACTTCCGAATATACATCTACATCTTTCAGCATATCCAAAAATTGAAGTGCTTTATAATTTTTCTCTGTTACAGGCACTTTCGGCTTTCGCACGATCACGCGGGATTTCGCCAGAGAGGTTTCTCGATAATCATTTGTTGCCTTGTTCGACACAACCTCATACATCATAGGGACCTGCGTAGTAAGCCCCATCTGGTTAAAGAACATCAGGCCGCTCACATAGCCACAGCGTTCATCTTTATCTCGCAGATACTTACATTCCAGAACTTTTTCCGGTGCAAGCTGTGAGTCGGACTTAAAGATTGTCTTTTTGGGTAAAAAGTAAATTCCATTATCAAAGCGTTTTACTTTACCTGTATCTGTCAACTTCTTGATTTGCTGCCGGACATTCGTGCGGGTCATTCCATCAACTTGAAGGTCTACAAGGAAAATCGGCTCATTTTCTTTATAGTTATCTAATAGGTATTCATATAAAGTTTCCATACTTTCCTCCTGTCACAACATCGTGTATCGGGTTTTCTGTTCTGTTATCATTGTACCCACTTTTCTCTGAAATATCAAGCCCGCTATTGTAGGCAATTGAAAAAAGGCAGCTTCCTTTTTAGGGAAGCCACCTTTCTCTCATTACGGATTATCAGTTCTTGCGTGTTCGTTCCTGCTGCTGAATCTGCGCATTGTCCTTTCGCGCTCTTTCCGCCTGTTTGATATGCAGGCGATCCAGAACAGACACCCTGCCGCCAATCACTCTGGGCTTCTTAGGCACATTGTTCACGCAGCCGTCTATCATGTTGTAGTTGCGATCTGTGTCAGCAGAAATATAATCTTCACAGCCACCACGCTTGATCTGAAGCATATTCTTTCCATCAACGACACTGCGATTCCCGATCCGCAGCCCCTTTGGGGTGCGGATTTCATGTTCTCCGTTGCTCATCTTCTCACGGCCTCCTTTGTGTTGGTTTGAGTTTCTTTTTTCTATTCAATTTCACCTTTTGAACTTCCGCTCTTTTTTCACCTTTTCGGCTTGCATATTCACAATTTTTACGGTATAATAATCTAAAAGATGATAGAATATAGCATATATTATAAGCAAGTCATGTCGCTGTGTCAAGAGGAAAATGTGAAAATTCGTTGCATCTTTCAGATCGAATATTTACAAATTCCATTGCACATTGTTACAGCACGATAACTACTCCATAGAAAGGTTGCAAGCATGAAATTTGGAGAGAAAGTTCGCGATCTACGAAAGAAACATTCTTTAACACAG
>OGZR01000285.1_pt1 | contig 26680 bp, 30 predicted proteins | sample 1576851 | NCBI WGS metagenome assembly OGZR01 (sample SAMEA3541492, study PRJEB24748) | human gut metagenome | biome: human gut; feature: human-associated habitat; material: faeces | place: China | collected 2012
CTCATGCGTCTTGCTGATTTGGAAAGCCTTTGCAACTATACCCGCTTGCGCGAGCTGGCCGAGGCTGACAAGGACGGTCGGCTGGTGGTGCTGCCATGCAAGGTGGGAGATACGGTGTATGAGGTTACAAGTCGAAAAACCATAAGCGAATACCGAGTAAAGGCAATTCGCGTGGAATTGTTTTGTACATTCATTGAATGGGATATCGTAGCCGGGTTTGTTGATAAATCTATTTTCGGCGTGCCGGTCGATGAAATCGGCAAGACCGTATTCCTCACCCGCGAGGAGGCGGAAGCGGCATTGGAGGCGATGAAGGATGGATGACTTAAAACCATGCCCGTTCTGCGGCGGTAAACTGAACTTTTACCGGGAGAGCTATGTGAATCGTTTCGGAAAGCGCATCATTGAGCAATACTGGATGCACGATGATACAGATTGTGTCCTTAACGACATAAATCAGCCTTTTGTTTTAGGGGCTGGAGACGCAAATCCGGAAACGGGTTATCCGGGAGAGTATGCTGAAAAATGGAACAGGAGGGCTGAGAATGATGGGCGGTGGATTTCGTGGGAGGAAGCAGGGAACTGTGTTCCATCGCCGGACAGGCACGAGTGCTCTGTTTGCCACGATGCGGCGCAAGTGCTTGTAAATGGGTTTGAATTGTTGTCGGATTACTGCCCCAACTGCGGGGCCAAGATGGACGGAGGTGACAACACTGAACGTTGAGCGCCCGGCTTCCTGCGAAAGTGCACTGCGTGGGCTGCAGCATCAACTCATCGACTGAAAGGAGATATTAAACTATGCAGTTAGAAGTAGCCGTTGAAATTCAGAAGGCTTACAGCAAGCTCACGTCTGGGCAGGTCCCCTTCACCAAGAAGAATATGTGTGCGATTTTGGCGCCACTTAGAGACAAGTACGGCCTGACGGACAGGCAGGTGCTGGCAGTTGCTCGCAACGAATTGTCCTTGGAAGAAATCATGCTGCTCAACCAGACTCAGGAGGAGACGAAGCAGCATGGATAAGTACATCTACGGCAAGAGAAAGGACGGCGGTGCTGAATGAAACGGAAAGACTGGCTGATTATAGCCTTTTGGACGATGGTCATAGCCGCTGGCATTGCGTTTATCGTGTTTTATTTCAAATGCATTTTAATCGCCGACATTCCACTGTGGCTGAAACTGTACTTGTTAAGGGGGAAGTAAGATGTCTAAACAATCGGGGTACTTGCAACGGTGGGAAAACGAGACCAACCGGCTGCTTCAGGCAACGATGGTTATAACCTCGCAATTCGACATTGATACATTGCAAATCGCGATCCACCAGACGGAGGGCTGGGGCTATGATCGCATTATGCGGCTCACCGAAGCATGGGCAGAGGTGAGAAAAGAATACAGGCCGGCACTGGACTACAAAAACCCGGCGGCGGACGTGTGTCAGGAGCACATGGACCGGGTGCTGAAGGAGATCATCCGGGATAAGGCGGAGCTGATTCCGCACGCTGAGCGGTACAAAGATTTGAAAAAAGTGACGTATGGAGGACGGAAATGAAGATCGGACAGACGGTGCGGGCAAAGTTCAAGACGCTGCCGGTGGAGCGGGCGAAAAGTGAGCGGTCAAGCGTGGAGCTGTGCCCGATGCGGACGGGGAGGGTGACATGGATTCACCCCAAGGGACGGTTTATCGCCGTGACGACCAAAACCCTTGGCGGGGACGTGACGGAGAACTTTTTGCCCGGAGAGGTCCGGGCAGTCTGAGAAAGGGGGCGGAGGACATGGCAGAGACGCTTGTAAATTTTGTGATCCTGCTTGTAGTGGTGGGCTTTGCGGTCTATGAGGCGAGCAGCGGAAATATTGCCATGACGGTATACGCCTGCACGATGCTGGCGCTGTTTTCTTTGCTTTGGAAGATGGAAAGCATCGAACGGCACCTGAAACGGCTTTGCAAATTGCTGGAAGGGGAGGGGGACGATGGAAAGGACTGAGGACCACAAGCAGGGCAGGGAACTGCCGGTCTACGCGGTACGGCTGCGGGAATTGCGGCGGGCCAGAGGCATGAGCAGCCGCCGGGTATCCGAATACTGCGGTATGAGCCACGGCATGGTAGGCTTTTACGAAAGCGGCATGAAGGAACCGAAGGCCACGGCCCTGATCACGCTGGCAGATTTTTACGGCGTGAGTGTGGATTACATCCTTGGCTTGGAGCCGGAATAAAAAATTTTTCAAGTGGCTACTAAAGTTTACCAAATCGGGAAAATCTTGTGAAATAATAGAGAGTGAGAAGAAATAAATTCTTTTCACTCTCTGTTTTTTTAGGGGAAGGAGGCCGCGAATGGAACTGGAACCGATGGATACAGCGGAACTGACTGCACAGCAGGAACGCTATGACGCCATTGCCCGTGCCACGAGCGACAGCCTTGCCCTTTTTTACTGCTGCATTGAATTTGACCGCCCTTTCGATATGCTGGCGGTGCCAAAGGAGCCGGACGTGGGCGAGAAGTGGATCGCCTATTTGGACAACCTGCGGCTAAAAAAGCTGGACACACGGCGGGGAGAACCTCTTGGCTTTCTGGACGGACTGACGGACATTACCAAGATTTTTGGTGAAGGGCTGTCCGCCGGGGAATTTACCAAAGCGGTGGGCAACGAGAAGTCCGCCCGGAACCGGAAGGTGGGGACGGCACAGCAGCGGAAGAACTGGGGCGAGAACTCCGCAAAGAACCCCTACACCTCTGAGGACTATGACGAACTGGACCGCATTTATGAGGCACTGTCCAGCGACCTGATGGCGGCGGGCGGCGTAAGCGTGAAGCAGGAGTTCATTCTGCGGGACTGCGCGAAGATGACGCTGGACCGGGATAAGATGCGGGCCATCGGCCAATATGACAAGGCGGCTAAGCTGAACAAGATGGTTCAGGATAACCTGTCCAGCGAGGGACTGCGGAAACGGGATGCCAAGCCGATTGATGACTTGAGGATCGACGGCATTGTGGACCGTCTGGAAAAGGCGGGGCTTTTGAAAAACGGGAAGCAGTGCTCACCGGATGAAATGTTTGAGATTCTGTTTCACCGGCGGCCCAAGTATTCTTACACAAAAGATGCCGCCGAACAGATTCTTTTGTACATAGCCAACACAACGCGGGTCAATGACGGCCTTTCGGAACTGCCGACGCTTCCGCCGGACATGCGTCTGCGGGATGATTTGGGCGAGTTTGCGGAGGAACCTGACGAACAGGAAAAAGAGTCGTACAAAGAACTTGGCATTGTGAAAATGCCGCCGGCAAAGAAGAAATAACCAGGATAAGGGAGGTGAGTTGATACCAATGGCAAGACGATCCGGAAAGGTTTGGTCTGCGACTTCTGGCTGGGTACAGAAGAAAGAGACGGAAACCAGAAATTACGCAGACTATGAGGATGCGTGGTATGCGTTCCTGATCTGGACAGGCCGTTGGTATTAGCACCCCGACATTCTGGCGGACATTCTCCGCAGTGATGACAGCGATTTTAAGACATTAGAACTGCTTCAGCGCATGATGATGCGGGCCTACGCCCGCAATCAGGAAGTTGCGATCACCGGCACCCGCGGCATGACAAAAACCTACACAAAGCTGCTGACGGAGATGGTAAACGGCGTTGTGTGGCCGGGAACACAGGTGTTGTATGTGGGACCGGCACTAAAACAGCTGGCGGGTATCGGCGGAAAAACCTTCCGCGCCTTGGAACATGACTATGCGGCCCTCGCCAAGCACTGGCGGGTCAGCGCGGAGAGCAAGGACGATTTCAAGATCGAGACGGACGGCGGAAGCGCCTTTTACATTGGGGCCAAGCGTGGCGATAACATTCACGCAGCTACGGCGGAGGAGTTCGCCCAAGAGGAAAACCCGCCCTTCGACTTTGACGAATACACCACCGTTGTACTTCCGGCGGTTCGTCTGCGGCACAACGTAAACGGAGAACCGGACCCCAACTTTGTGGCATACAAAAGCCATTCCATTACCAGCGCGGGGCGCAAGCAGAACCATGCTTTTCAGGTTCGGTGCTCCGTATTGAAAGCCATGTGGCGGGGCGAAAAATCTTTTGCGGTGGATATTCCGTGGCAGTGCGTGATCTTACAGCAGATGCGGCCCTATTCCTGGGCACAAAAGCTGAAAGAGAAACTGACCATTGAACGGTGGATGCGGGAGATGGAGAGCCGGTACACCGGCGCAGACGAGTTCCCCGTGCTTTCCGACGAGGTGCTGACGGATTCCCAGCGGGTGCTGGTGATGGAGACGGAGCACTGCTGCAAGGACCCGCACCCCAAGCTGGAACCGGAGGAAGTTATTTACATCGTGGGCTATGACGTTTCCTACGAGGATTCCGCCAAAAACGCCAAGTGCGCCTGCGTGGTGCTGAAGCTGACCCGTCAGCGGGAATACCTGAAACGGGACCGCTTTTTGAAGCAGCTGGTTTACATTGACGATTGGCCGCCGCCGGACCAGAGCAAGGCCCAGGCACGGCGGCTGAAGGCCATTTGGAACCGATTCTGCTATGACGGCAGCCAGACCTACATCGCCATCGACTCCTGGCAGTACGGGCGCGGGGTGCTGGAAGATTTGATGACCGACTTGGGAGACGGCCTTCCGCCCCTGTGCGTGAAGAACCACGCGGCCTATGCGGCGGCGGAGCTGCCGGGGGCGATTCCGGTGATCTACCCCATCAAGGCCGGCGGCACCGGCGTGACGGACCCGGACTTTGAAATGCTGAAATACGCGCAGACGGAGTTTGAGCACCACAACGTTGAACTGCTGACGCTGAACGCCAATGAGGGCGTGGAGGCGTATAAGCGCGCCCACCGCATCCGGGACGATGACCGGGACTACCAGTTCGCACAGCCCTACCAGAAGTGCCGGGAGCTGTCCGGCCAGATACAGAACCTGAAGCTGGTGCCCAGCGGGGCGGGGATGAGCGAGAAGCGCATTTCCAAGGCCATCCAGCGCGATAGCTGGTCCGCCACAAAATATGCCCTGCGGCTGGCCCAGCTGATCGAGCGGGAGGAACTGCTGACGGAGATCCACGGAAAGAACAAGAGTGACTGGGCGTCGGCGCTGGATCGGTTCAAGGAAAACAAAGTGGCTCCGCCTATCAGCACCGGAAGCAGCGGACGGCTGGTGACGGCGCGGCGGGGAGGCCGGAGGTTTTGACAATGGCTCAACGGAAGAAACGATACCGGCTGTACGCCATGGGGCGGACCCGGAAAACGGAAGAGATCGCGTATGACACCCGGTTTTACCGGATCTGCGCAGGGTACATTCTGCTGTATCTCACCGGACGGAAAAAGCCGGAGGGCGCAGTGGAGGTGGCCGGGGCGGACCTGGACCGTCTGACAGACGGGGACCGCCTGTGGCTGGCGGACTGCAACACCATGATCCTGGCAGAAGCGGCGGCCCAAGCGGGCGTAACGCCGGAAGCAGCGGAGAAGCAATGGGTCAGCACTCTGGACCGGCTGGAATGGGAATTGCAGAAGGAGCGGGAACGCATGAAGGGAGGCGGGGAGCATGGACCTGCAAACTGAATTGAGGTCGGTGCAATTTGCCTCGTCCCCGAAGATATTCGGAAGGCTGCGGGAACTGGCGGCACAGTACGGCGATCTGCCCATGGACGCCGTAAGCAGCGCGTTTATGCGGGCGGCCAGCAACACCTACACCCGGAATAACCCCTACATTCAGAACCGCCGGGTAAAGGCCATTTCCTCGCTTCCGGTGAATTACAGCAAGGACAAGGTGGCGGAGATGCTCACCGCACCGGACGGCAACGAACAGGGGCTGCGGCAGGTGGCCCACGCGCTGGAATGGACGGCGTATCCCCTGTTTCACACCCGGAAGGTGTACACGGAAATGCTGACCTACGACAGCTACATTGCCCCGGAGTATGCCACAGAGGAAGAAGCAAAGCGGGAGGACTTCCTGCGGGAATGGCAGCTTTTGGACAAGCTGCGGAAAACGCTGGACCCCAAGGCCACGGCCCATGAGATCGCGGGACAGGTCTTGCAGGAGGGAAAGGTTTTCTACTATCCCCGGATCAGCGTGGACAAGCCCCACAACAAGGTAAACCACGCCTTTTTACAGCAGCTCCCCAGCGACTGGGTAAAGATCGTGGGGTTCAACAACATTTCCAAATACACGGTGGCGATGAACCTGATGTACTTTATGCAGCCGGGGACGGACCCGTTACAGTTCGGAGACCTGCTGCTGCCCTATCTGGATGACTTCTACGCATCGGCGGAGCGGGCACCGGAGGGAACGGGGAAGCGGGTGATCTTCGCGGCGCGGGACCGGGTGGACCTGAACGTGCTGGAACAGCGGAGGAAGCAGACCGGAGGCCGCTTGGCGGGAGACCCGGAGGTATACTCCCAGAACGGGCGGTGGTTTTATTGGGTGACGCTGCCGGTGGACAAGATTTTCACCTTTGAGGCAGACGATGTATCCCGGAACGCCATTTCCCCGCTGGCGGGGCTGTATCTCTCTCTGGTGCAGATGGCGCAGTACGAGCAAATCCAGCTGGAACTGGTGCAGAACCCCCTGATCGCCCTGTTTACCGGCGAGATCCCCTACAAGGATAAGTCCGAAATTACAAGCACAGAGGACGATTACCGGCTTTCAGACGCGGGACGACGGCTGTTTGAATACCTGTGGTATCAGATGCTGACAGAGAGCAACACCAGCGGGATCGGCTGGTTCACGGCTCCTGTGGAAAACATCAAAATGCACCAGCTGGCAGAAGCACCCAGCGCCACCAAGATTTCCGCAGCCGGGTACAGCTACGCCATGAACAAGGCGGGGCTGTCCGCCATCGTACCCACCACGGAGGACCCCAAGGCGGGCATCGCTCAAATCTCCCTGCAAATCGAAGGGAAGTTTGCGGAGTGCGTATACCGGGGCTACGAACGGATGATGGCGGCCATTATGGACAAGCTGAATCTGAAATATTCGTGGCGGTTCGCACTCTTTGGGACCCTCTCCACAGAGGAAAAGCGGATGGAGGAGGCCAAGCAGGGAATGACCCTCGGCATTCTGCCGCAGACGATCATCTACATGGCCATGAACGACCTTTCCCTGCTGGACGATCTGAGCATTTCCAACGCCATCAAGGCAAGCGGCATCATGGATAAGCGTTTGCCGCTGGTGACAAGCTACAATGCCAAGCAGTCCGAAAGCGGACTGCCGCCCCAGGCGGCCCACGATCTGAACCCCGGCGGGAGACCCAAGGGGGACGGAACCGTGACCAGCGAGGGCCAGGAGGCGGACATTGACACCTATGGCGAATAGCCGAAGAAAAAGTGAACAGAGCACCCCGCTCTAAGCGGTGAGCGGGAGGAGCAAAGCGTTGCTGACGCCGGATATTCCGGCGTGGGCAGCGCTTTTTTTCAACACGAGAGGAGGAAACCACATGGCAAAGCTGCGGGACATTTACCACTACGAAAATCCTCGCTTTTCCCCGCTGCGGGACGCGGCGAGGCGGGCCACAGCGGCATACCAGAACGCCGCACGGGGTCTGGACACGCTGAAGGAGTGGGTTCTGGTGGAGTTTGGACTGGTACACACGGCGGACGCCATTCACCGTCTGGCCCACGAACAGCCCAAGCGGTTTGACGTGATCGGAGACATTCTCCACCAGCGGCACCTGATGCAGGAATACCCGGAGACCCCGGAATACCGGGAGCGGCCGGAGGACATGGACGGCGTTTTCAGAGAAGTGATCCGGCTGTTGGAGGATATTGAGGACGCCTTGCGAGACTGCGTGGGCACCAGCGAAGAAGTGGGGCTGTATCCGCTGGCAAGGGAATTTGAAAACCTTCAGATGGAGAACAGCAAAAGCTACGAGACCATGCTCTACGCATGGCAGATGTATGACAAGACCGACGGCAGCGCCACCAGCTATGACAACTGGGTGGAAAAGCTGTTTGACGGAGAGGAGGCGTGACCATGCCGTTTCGGACGAGAGGAACCCCGCCGGAGCACGTAAAAATGTCCGGCGAACTGCGGGTCATGCAGCGGCTCAGCGAATACGAGTTCGGCGTGGAGCTGTGGGTCATGCGCTCCGGGCTGAATGAGAATCATTGGGATTTCCGCAATATGCGGGAGCACTACCTGACGTTTGTGGGTCAGCCCATTCTGTGTGCCTATGTGGGCCGCAAGGTGGGGGACGGACACAACATGAGAGAAGTGAGGGACCCCTACACCGGCGAGAAGGGCTACACGTTCATGGACGGAACGGCGGAGCGCATCGTAGGGACCCTATCCGACGATCCCAAGGACTTTTCCATTGTGGAAGAGGACGGGAACGAGTGGATCAGGGCAAAGGGCCGGTTATTCCAGTTTTACGCACCGGAATTGGTGGAAAAAATCGTGCGGACAGGGCGCATGGATGTTTCCGCTGAGACCGATACGAAAAAATCCCACATGGACGGCGAGGACGAGATCATTACGGATTGGGCGGGTCTTGGCGTAACCGTGCTGGGAGACGATGTGCCGCCGGCAATTCCGGGGGCGCGGATCAAGGCGCTGAGTGCCATGCAGGAAGAGTTTAAGACATTGAAACTGCGGGCGGCGTCTCTGGACCCCGGAAAGGGAAGCAACGAAACGAACAAGAGAAAAGGAGTGAACATCATGAGCAAGAAGGCAATGGAGGCCATGTCCGAAAAGTTCAAGGGCTACCGCGTGGTCGCTCTGAGCGAGGACGGGATGCACGTTGGCCTCGTGGACTCTGCCGGCAGCGCTTATACCTACGCCTTTAACGCGGAGGATAACGGCGCCGTGGTGGAGAGCCGCATCAAGCCCGCTTACCTCACGGCAGCCTTCCCCTTTGGCGAGGGCGTGAACGCCATGGCAGAGGTGAGCGACATCGTGGACTATGCCTGCGCCGCCAAGGGGCAGCAGGCGGAGGACGTGAAGGCATTGCAGACGCGTCTGGACGAGGCGGAGGAGAAGATCCGCACCATGGAAGCCGCCGAGCATGAGCGCCGGGTCGAAGCCGTGAAAGAAGCCGTGAACGGGGCCTTGGAGGACATCCGGGCCTGCGCCGTGGAAGGCGACGCCGACATGACCGAGACCGCCAAGGGCCTGTGTGACCGGGCAGAGGAGTTCGCAGCCATGGAGACCGACGGGAAGTTCTGCGGCGCAGACCGCGCCGTGCTGGACCTGATGGCCGCACACGGCAAGGCACAGACCGAAAAGCGCAAGAAGGAAATGGCCGCCAAGCAGCATTCCTTCGCATGGAACAACCCCAAGACCAACAGCGGTGAGGGCGGCGGCATTGAAGAAATGCTTGCCCGCATGAACGGCTGAGATACGAGAGGAGAGTGAATCACAATGGCATACATTGAAAAGACTGCGTTTTGGCCCCGTGTGACCAACCGCGTATTCGACGAGACCCTGAACATCACCGGCAAGTTCCAGAACGGCGATAAGGCAGACGAGACCTGTTCCGCCGGTTTCCTGTGCGTAAAGGATGAGCTGATGGACTGCGAGGGCTATGTGGGCGTTGGACCCACCGATGCCGCCGTGACCATCAAGAACAGCAACAGCTGGAACATGAAGGCCACCGGAGCCGCCGTGAAGAGCGAGGGCGACGGCATTTTCGCCTGCAACCCCTATGACGTGAACATGGTTCAGGACCCCGCGACCGGAAACCTCTACAAGGTGGGTGCCAACACGCTGGGCCTGCCCGCTCCCAAGGGCTATCCCGTCACCTTCACCAAGATCGTGTTCGACGGGAACAAGATTTACCGGTTCGGCATCGGCAACGTGTCCACCGCTCTGGGGGCCAACAAGTTCCTGACCATTGCCAACGGTCTGCTGGTGCCCGCCACCGCCGCTCCCACCGACGTGGGGACTCCGTATTTCAAGGTTCTGCCCACCGGCGGCACCTTTACCGAGGGCGCACAGAGCGCATTTGAGTTCGTGGACGTGCTGGCCTGCAAGGTTGACGCGGCAGCGGGCTGAGAAACGAGAGGAGAGTGACAACAATGGCAATCAGACTGAACAGCATTGATCCTAATGTGTATGACAGCGCCGCCAAGGAGTTCAGCAACGCGGAGCGGGAGCGGGCCGACATCGTGACCTGCGGCCGTCTGCTGATGCGTGAGCGTCTGGGCCGGGATGAGCGCGCCCTGCGGGTCATGACCAAGCAGCCCGACGATTTCACCGCCATGCTGGCGGACGGCGAGGGGCAGAACAGCTACAGCATGACCAACCGCAACCTTCAGAAGAACCTGCTGCTTTTCTGCGCCAAGCGGGTGTGCGCCCTGAGCGGGGAGATTCCCCCCGCTGATCTGGACGAGTTCCGCCGCAACCAGCGCAAGTTTATGAGCGACGGCCTGTACCTCAAAACTCTGGCCGGTATCGTCACCGAGATCGTGACCCCCATGCTGCCCACCGTCATGAGTTCCGGGCTGGGCTGGCTGGCTGAGATGACCACCGTGCCCATCGGCCAGACCAAGGAACTGGACATCATGTCCAATGACATCTTCCTCTTTGAGGATGACAGCTGGGGCGCCTCCCGCTCCAAGCCCGCCAACACCCTCTACAACAAGAGCGTGACCCTGAACCCCCGTCTGCGCACCGCACGGGTGAGTATGAAGTGGTATCAGCTGGTGGGCAACGATGCCGACATGGGCCGGTTCTTCAACGCTCTGGCCGCCGGCATGTACTCCAAGATCACCGCTCTGTGGATCAGCACCCTGACCAAGATGACGGGCAACACCGCCTATGTGCCCGCCAACATGACCTTCACCAACACCTCCGCCAACTGGGTCACTGCCGGTGAGCGGGTGAGCGTGGTGAACGGGACCCGCTACCGGAACGTGATGGCCATTGGCCGTCCCTCCGCCCTGACCAAGGCGCTGCCCAGCGGTGTGGTGAACGCCTCCACCGTGAATCTGGATGCCGCTCTGTCCACCATGCTGGGCGTGGATTGGGCGCGGTACGGCTTCCTGGGCGAGTACATGGGCATGAACCTGATGCCCATCGACACCGCCATTGTGCCGGGGACCCAGAATACCAGCGTGACCGACATTGTGCCTGCCGACAAGATTTGGCTGGTGCCCGCCGGCGGCTACAAGCCCGTCTACATCGGCATGGAGGAGGGCACGCCCATTCAGTTGGAGCTGACCCCCGACCAGACCGCAGACATGAGCATCGACGTAGTGGTTTCTATGTCCATCGACTGTGTGCCGGTGCTGGCGTCCCGCATGGCCGTCATCAACGCGTAAGACCCAAAGCGGGAGGGAGGAACCCCTCTCTCCCGCAGATATGGCGCGAGGTCCGCATGAGGGCGTAGCGCGAGAAACGAGCAAACATCTTGTATCTGAAAGGAGCGGAAAAGATGGCAAAAGAGAAACGGACGGCCGCAGATGTGGCGGCGGGGATCGAGGCGCAGGAGCTGGAAGCAGCCGACCAGCCCTTGCGGGAACAGGCAAAGGCTGCGCCCGTGGCAGAGCAGAAAGCGCCTGCGGCGGAGAAGGAACCCGAAAAGCTGTATACAGCCGATGAGGTAGCGGAGATCGCCAAACAGGCGGCGGCGGAAGCCGTTGCAAAGGCCATGGCGGAGGTTAAGCCCCAAGTGGTTCAGGTGATGGCGGACACGGAAAAAGTGACGCTCCGCTGGTGCGCCCCGGTGGCGGACGATAATCTGGCTGTATTCGGCCCCAACGGGATGTACGGCACCGTGACCGGGAAGAACGGCACCGTGATGGTGCCCAAGAGCGAGTGGAGCCGGTTCTATGACGAGACGGCAAGACGGCTCATTGAGCGGCGCTGGCTGGTGGTGCTCTCCGGCATGACAGATGACGAGCGGGCGGTGTATCACTGTGCATACCGCAAGGGCGAGGTGCTGGACGAGACGGCCTTCCGCTGCGCCGTGACCATGGGGGACAAGCTGCTGGACATCTTTGACGATCTCTGCACAGAACATCAGGAGATGGTGGCCAAGGCTTACTATGACGCATGGGAGCGGGGCGAGGTAAGCGCCGACAGCCGGGAGCTGCTGAAGAAGCTGAACGCGAAGAACAAGGCCCGGTATGCCGAAGAACCCAAAGAGGACCCCCGGCGGAAGGGAATGTTCCGCCCGGTGCTGGACGCACTGAACAGCGCGGAGGCAGCGGAAGAGGACTAAGGGCAAAAGGAGGAATTGAGCATGGATATTTCCGGATTTGGCATTGCCAGCGTAGCGGTCATTACGGTGATCTGCTACCTGATCGGCATGGCGGTGAAGGCCACCGCCATTGAGAACAAATGGATTCCCATTGTTGTGGGCGTGTCCGGCGGGGTGCTGGGCGTGGTGGGGATGCTGATCATGGCAGACTTCCCCGCAACGGACTATCTCACCGCCGTGGCAGTGGGCATTGTGAGCGGTCTGGCCAGCACCGGGGTCAATCAGATCGCAAAGCAGATGAGTAATTAAAATTGCGCTCCCCGCAGGGGGACATTCCCATGTCGGGGCAAGGGGAAGGAATCTTTGGCGCAAAGATGCCTCCCCCTTAGACCCCCACCAGAAACATGGGGGACGCCACCGTCCCCCATCCCCCCTCTGGCACAAAGGCCGGGGGCTGCGGCCCCCGCCTTTGGAAACCAACCCCCATAGGGAACGAGAGACGGGGGATGCGGACAAGGGGGACATAGATAGGATCAACAACCATTTTTTTGATTTGAAAGGAGAACAAATCATGGACAAGAAATTTGCTGAAATCATCAACGAGGGCAAGAAGAACGGCAAGAAGCTCAGCGAGATTAACGCCGAGCTGAAGGCGGCGGGCGCCACCTTCCATCTGGACTACACCATGACTCCCGACGGCCCCCAGACCGGCTGGTCTGAGCAGGAAATGAAGGAGGGCTTTATTCCCGCGGAGACCGAGCCGGAGGACGTGAAGCACCTCCACGATTACATGCGGTACAACCCTGCCAAGGCCAACACCGAGGAGGAAGTCTGGGTGCCGGAGGGCCACTACCGCATTACCTTTGATGAGAGCGGCCATCCCACCAAGGCCGTGAGATTGTAATGATCGACACGTTTGATTGCGCGAGAGCGCAGGTCTACTACAACACGGCAAAGCTGTCCCCGGCGCAGATCAAGGCGAAAACCGGCTGCACCCACATCATTAACGGCTATTTGTTCAACGGGAAGTTTCAGCCGGTGGGCTGGACGGTGATCGACGGAAAGATCATCAGCCGAGACGCGTATCAGGACTGGGGCATTTCCATCGGCTCTGACGGACTTCCGAAGATGCTGACGGACCGGGGAGGATCGTTCCTCTCCGGCGTCCCTCTCCTGAAAGCGGGAGCCAAACTGCGTCGGGACCTCACGCCGGACGTGGCCCGGCCTGCCGCCCGGACGGCTGTAGGCTGGATGCCCAACGGCAAGGTGTGCCTTTGGTGCGACAAGGCCAGTCTGACCCGTGAACAGCTCCAAAACAAGCTGCTGGGGTTAGGCGTGACGGATGCGTTGATGATGGACGGCGGCGGCTCCACGCAGGGAATCTTCCCTGGCGGCAAGGTGACCAGCTCCCGGAAGGTGCCCACGCTGCTGTTGTTTTGGGAGCGGAAGGCGGCTACCACAAACCCTACCCCGGCCCCAGTCAATCCGGAGGAACCGGCGCTGGCATGGGGCAAGGCCAAGGGGCTGTTGACGGACAGCAATGCGGGGGAGACGGTGACACGGGCAGAGATGGTTCGTGCATTATACAAAATGAGGTGATGAGCATGGTTGGAATCAACGGATACTCCAAGGCCAAGGACGGAAACAAGCGTCTTTCCGCCCACTTCAAGGTCAAGGAGTTTGCCTGCAGGGACGGCAGCGACGCCGTTCTGGTGGCTCCCCGTTTGGTAATGGTGCTGGAATCCATCCGCACTTATTTCGGTTCCGCTGTGGTGATCAACAGTGGCTACCGGACTCCCCAGTACAACGCCAAGGTGGGCGGCGTGACGGAAAGCCAGCACTGCTACGGCACGGCAGCTGATATTTCCGTGGAAGGACAGAAGCCGGAACAGGTGGCGGCCTATGCCAGACAGCTGATGCCTGACTGGGGCGGCGTGGGCATTTACAGTAAGCAGGGCTTTACCCACATCGACGTGCGGGAGACCAAGGCCGACTGGACCGGCTGAGAGAAAACAGGCAAAAAGCCCCATGCCACTGGGAATGCGGCGGCATGGGGCAATATTAAAACAGAACATGACCGTTCCGAAAAAACAGGGCGGGACGGAAAACATATAAAACAGGCCAAAAAGGAGGGACGGCTATGGGAACGAGTTGGAGCGAGATCATTTCGGACCATGCCATGGTTTTTATTGATGACGTGAGACTGACGGATCAGGCGGCGGAAAGCCCTGCGCGGTTCCTCCGGCGGATGAGCCTGTACATGAAAAACGCGGTCCCGGTATTTAACCGTCCCCCTGAGATGGTGGATTACCTGAAAGAGGGCCTGACGGAACCCGCCTACGCAGACAGCGCATGGGTCTCCACCTTGGAAAGCATTGCAAAAGAAACGAAGGTAGAGACGTGGATGACCGGCTACGAATTATTCTCCTGCGCACAGCGGGCGGAGCAGCCGGACGGGTCCGTACTCTTAGTACCGTATGGAGAGGCGGTGTATGACCCGGAGACCGGGACCGTGACCTTTCCTCCCCAGATGGACGCGGGATTGCAGTACGAAATGGACTTTTACACCGACGGGGCCTTTGCCCATGACCTGACGGCGGAGCAAAAGCGGCTGTTGGGATTGTGCGTAGCCTCCGTATGGGACGAGCGGTTTTTCCGCAACTGGCTCAGCGACACGCCCAAGGATCATGACCGGAGCTTTAACCCGCCTAACGAGCCGCAGTACATGGAAAAGGGCAGCAAGAAGAAACTGCAAAACCGGGGGCTGTTGAATCAGGAATTGCGGAAGTATGAGCAGGACTGCCTGTACGCAACGGCGTTCCACCGGTCTACGCGGCAGATGGAGCTGATCTGAAAGGAGGGAGCCACATGGCGGACGCCAAGCACGGCATGAAAAACATCGGCCTGCTGAGCGGCGGGAGCGGCAGGGCGACCAACGCACCGCCCCAATACCGGGACCGGAAGCGGCAGTATTTCGCGGAGGCTACGGCCCGGTTTGCAGAGGAAATGGCCCCCTACGCCACGGACTTTGTGACGGCCCGGATGCAGGGCTTGGTTCCCGGTGACTTCTACCGGTGGAGCACAAAGCACATCCGCCTTTCCGACACCACCAAGCAGGGCGTCAGCCTCACCCGGAAAACCGATGACCAGAAGGCGTTTCTGGTGGCGGACGCCGGAGTGGACTACATCCCGGAGGGAGCCAAGGTGGAGACCATGGGTTCCTACTGGCTGGTGACGAACCCATCCAACCTGTCCAGCGCAATAGGGACCGGGATCATGCGGCGGTGCAACGCTGTATGGCGGTTTCTGGACTGGTACGGCAACGTGCGGTCAGAGCCGATCCTTGTGGAAAAGTCACTGGCGCAGGCCACGGCCAATGACTTTCAGGAAATGACTCTCATCATGCAGGGCTATTTCAACATCATCTGCCAGCGCAACGCCAACACAGAGCAGCTGGACCAGAACAGCCGCCTGATCTTAGGGCGGCGGGCCTATCAGATCACCGGATATTCTGACATTACACAGGAGTTCACCGGGGATGACGAGAGCACCCATCTGCTGCACTTCAACGCCCGGATGCAGGAACCGAACCATGAGATCGACGATATGGAGGCGAAAGTGGCAGGCGGGAAGAACTTCTCCTGGGCGGTATTTGTTGCCGGAAGTCCCCGGATGACGGCGGGGGATACCGTTCCCTTCACGGCACGGTCTCAGCGAAACGGGGAGGATGTGGAGAGCACCGCAGAACACCCGATCAATTATGTGTGGCGGTCGGACGATCCCAACGTGGCCACGGTGGATGCGGACGGAAAAGCGACGGCGGTCGCCGAGGGAACTTGCCAGATTATCGCCGCTCTGAAACAGAACCCGGCCTATGAAGGACGATTTGCGGTGACGGTAGAGGCGTCCGGCGAGAAAACGCCATCGGTGAAGTTTTTGAATGAGGTTCCCCGCTACATGGCGCCCTACGATGTGGAGACCTTGGAGGCGGCACTGTTTATCGGCGGTGTCCGACAGGATGCGGCGGTAGAATGGACCTGTGAAGGAGCCGCAGATGGTTCTTACAGCGTAAGTGTCAATGGGAATCAGTTGACAGTCCGATGCTGGGGCAACAGCCCGGAGCCGCTGACGGTGACGGCCAGATGCGAGGGCGAGAGCGTCAGCGCAGTGATCGAATTGGAGGGCTTGTAATGGCAGAGAAGTGTCCATACGCCTACAAGCGGCCCGGAACGGTGAGCTTGCTGTGCGAGATGCAGCCGGGGCAGAAATTCCCCATCTGCGGACACCAGCATTTATGCGGCGTGACCGGGCAATGGGAGAACACACCGCAGGCGGCCTTGTGTCCCCTGCGAGGAAGCAACCGTGAGAAATTCCAAAAAATCTGAAAGGAATGACGTATATGGAATGGAAAAAGCTGACGGAAGAAGGGCTGCTGGCAGCCAGAGACTATGTGCCCCTGATGGAAAAGGCGGCCTTTGCGGCGGAGTGCGCCGGACGGTGCTTTGACCGGATGGAGGTCCGTGTGGAGGGAGGACAGGTACTCCCCTACTTCAAGGAGAACGTGGAGCGGCGGAGCCGGTATCTCATGGGCGGCTTTGTAAAGCTGTATCTGGGAGAGGACTTTGAACCGGTGGAGGGGGAAACCTACCTCATGTCCGCCGACGACTACGACCGCTGGGCCGGAGGACACATCTTCAACCAGATCGACCGCATGAAGGGGAAAGGGCCGGAGCTGCGGGACAAGGCCTTTGACCTGCTGGCGGATTACCGTGATCTGGAAAAGATGCTGAAAACGGAGATTTACGGGATGCTGCAAGCCATGAATGATCCCGTGAGCCGGTTTCAGGATCTTGCGGCGCAGAGCATGACGCCGGAGGCGGTGCAAAAGACGCTGGATGACCTGAAAGAGGCCCGGAGCGCTTTTGACGCGGCCTTTCAGCAGAGAAAGGACGGCAAACAATGAACCCGGCCTTCCACAGCCCCACTTATCCCTACGAGCGGGTACAGACCGGTTTTCTGACCTTCCGCGGGGCGGAGGAGATCCCCCACAAGCTGTTGACCTATCTGATGGACCTGCCGCTGCCGGACGGCTATGAACCGATGGATGACAACACCCGGCCCCGTGTCCGACTGATGAAATATCTATGGCATGACGGGGCCAAGCCGCTGGGAGAGCGGCTGCCCACGGCCAAGGAGAAGCAGAGCCTTCTTTTTGACGGGAACGAGCCTGTGGTAGACAGCAGCACCCAGCGCCGCAAGCACCCGAAAGGGTATCGCCTTTACGCTCAGAAGTTCTGGGGAGAAGCCCAGACGGAGGCAAAGAGCATGATCAAGTGCTATCTGGGCCGCATTTTTGCACAGACGCCCTTTGACGCACGAATCGGGATCACGTTTGTGATCTCCTGCAACGTGAACCAAGAGACTACCACGAAAACGGAGGCATACGCCCGCTCCTACGATATGGAGCAGTGCATCATCGAAGCACTGAACGGGGTGAACATAGCGGGGATCGGCGTGTGCGACTTCTCCCGTATCGCCCACGCAGACAACGGGAGCCGCCCGGTGTATGACCAGACGGGCACGGTAGTGGGCCGGGAACTGAAAATGAGCATCCATTGGGCGGAGAGCGAAGCCGCCATGGGGGACACCATTGAGGACTACTAAATTCACAACGGGAGGACAGCCACCATGACCATGGAAGAAGCAGCCGTAAAAATAGAGGGCCACGAGCACGAGATCAAATCCCTGAAGCACCGCATGGACGATGTGGAGCGGGATCAGCAGGCGCTGATCAAGCTGACTGCCAGCGTAGAGGTAATGGCGACCAAGCAAGAAGAGATGGGGACAAAGGTGAGCCGGATCGATGAAAAGATGACGGAGATGGAAGGGAAGTCCGCCAAACGGTGGGACAGCCTTGTGGACAAGGTGATCTGGCTGATCGCCGGGGCTTGTATTGCGGCGCTGTTTGCCACCGCAGGCATTGCCATTTAATTTCAGATATTGGAGAGGATGAATTAAAGGAATGGAACTCTCACGGAATATCAAGCGGGCGGCGGACCGTTACGAACCCGTAGAAACCGCCGGACTGACCCTATGGCCCATCCGGGTCTGTGAGCAGGAGGAATTTGAGCGGGCGAGACCCGCCATTGACGTGATCCAGCAGGCGCTCCCTGTGCGCTATGCGGTCATGCCTCTGCTGACAGCCTATTGGGTCATGGATCTGGAAAGCATGGAGCGGGGGGAGGAACCTGTGGGCCTTTTTAACCGGGCGCTGGCGTTTTTGGCGCTGGCGCTGCGGCTGGGGGAGGGCCGGAGCCTTTCGGACCGCATCCGCCTGTTTCATGTGAAACTTTCACCTGAAAACACAATGGATTTAAAGGGGATATGCTTTACATGGAACGGCGAGGAAGAAATCACCATTACCCCGGTACAATTCCAGCGGCTCAGGGCTATTCTGGCCTATCAGAACGGCATTGAGTTGACGGATGAGGACGCCAACCCGGACCTGTTGGAAGCGGAGGCGGAGCTGGCTCGGAGAAACGGGCCGAAGCTGCGACGGGACCCAGCCGGTCTGCTTTCCTCCATCGCCCTGTTTACCGGATGCGAGGAAACGGAGATGGACGAATGGCCTATTTTAAAGCTGAAACGGCGTCAGGAAGCCATCCAGCGGGCGGCAGATTATCTGATCTGCGGCATTTCGGAGGGCAACGGCGTGAAGTGGAAGGGCGGGAACCCTGTACCCCACCTTTTCTATGACCGGGAACGGGAGGATGCGGGGGCCGTAACCCCGCTGAGTCAATTTACCAACAACAAGGAACAAACTTAAAAGGAGTGTGAACAGACATGATCACTTTTACTGACAAGAGACTCTACCCGAAGGGCATTTGCTCCGCACAGCTTCAGGACCCTGTTACCGGCGAGGTTCTGAGCCAGAGCGACAAGTTCTCCACCGGTAACATCCAGTTCTCCGGCAACATCGACCCTCTGCGAGCGGGCCTTGGCAACGGCGTTGCCACGATTGTTGCCAGCGACAGCGATACGCAGGTGAACTTCACCCGCGCGGACTTCGACCTGATGAGCAAGATGATGGCTGTGGGCGGCACCGTGAGCTACAACGCCGTTTCCCCCGTCTGCCAGACGGTGGAGGCCACGGGCACTTCTCTGAAGGCCGACGTGAGCAAGCTGGTGCCGGTGGCCCAGTACGGCTATTCCAACATCTTCTGCTACGTGCAGGAGGTGGGTGCTGCGTCCTCCTACTCTGTGGGCGGCGTTCCTTATCCCATTGACCCCGCCACCGGCGCCATTACCGGCTTCACCGCCGAGAGCGGCAAGAGTTACAAGGTGTGGTACTTCGCCCGGAAGCCCGCGGCTCAGGTGGGCGTGGTGCGCAGCGCCTTTAATGGCCGCATTGTCCACTTCACCGCACAGATCGCCGTATACCAGAACGTGTCCGGCAAGAACAAGGGCACCCGCTGGGGCTGGGCCTACCTGATCGTGCCCCGCCTGTATCTGAACCCCGAAGGGGCCAACACCACCGGCGACCAGTCCAACTACGACACCACCACCATTACCGGCCGCGCCATCAACGAGGACGCTGACGTGATCTCCGCCGAGTGCGACGCCTGCGGCGGCATGGGCACTTCCGCCTACATGGTGCTGGTTCCCGACGAGGAAAGCGATGAGGTGGCCGGGATCGCCGTGATCGGCGGCGTGGTGAGCGTGGCCGCCAGCGGCACTGCCCCCGTGAATGCCAAGCTGGTTATGAAAAACGGGGAACTGGTGACGCCCTCTCCCGCAAGCCTGCTGAAGTACACCGTGACCGCCGGGACTGCTACCGGGACCACGGTCTCCACGGACGGCATTGTGACCGCCGGGAGCACTCAGGGCACCGGGAGCATCGCCATCCAGTATCCCGCCGAGGGGGCGGCCAAGTACACAGCGCAGGCGGTTCTGGAAGTCACCGCCGAGTAAGGGACACACCAAAAACGCCTTATCCTAAGCGTTGGATAGGATGAGCCGAGCGGGGCTGACTGCCGGGGAAACCCGGCGGTCGGCCCCGCTTTTTGATCCCCGGCGGACGGGAGAGCATGAGGATCTCATGCTTTGGCGTATGCCTGGGACCATTTTTGTGAGGTCACGAAAATGATGGAAAGGAGCGGGGATATGAGCGGGAGCGCATCTGTCAGGATCACAGGGCTGGACGAGGACCTTGCGGCACTGGAACAGCGGTTCAAGGCGGCGCTGGCGGGAGCCATGCCCACGCTGCGGGAGGATCTTTCCCAATGCCTTTTTGAGCACGTGCAGGGCGACGTATACGAAAAATTCGACCCAAAGGAATATATCCGGCGGGGAGAATACGGCGGCTTGGCCGACATTGACGGCAACACGGAGTTCGCGGTGACAGAGGACAGCGTTGCCATGGATTACCAGCCCAGCGGCGAGAGCGAACAGGTGGAAAACCCGCTGAACGGAGACGCACTGATCGGGCGCATTGAGCATCTGGACCCACCCTATGATTGGACCCGGAGACCCCCGGCCAGACCGTTTTTTGAAAATTTTGTCACGGAGCTGGTAGAAGGCGGACGGGCGGAGGAAACGCTGGTACGGGCCATGAACCAACAGGACGCAGAATTACAGATCGAAGCCAACGGCTACACGGGCCGAGAGGGTGACGAAGGATATTGAAGTAAAGGCAGGGCGGTGAAGCATGGCAAAAATTATCTTTAAGGGCGTACCCGATTTTACAGAGGTCCGGGCGGAGATCGCAAAGCTGAAGCAGGAGGTAGCGTCGGTTTCTTCCACAAAGGTAAATCTGAACGGCACGGCGCAGGGCCTCAACGGCGCGGCCAATGCCGCCGGGAAGCTGGCGGGGAACTTGCAGAAGGTTTCCACCACCTTTGACGCAAACGGGCAGGCCACGCGGCAGGTGCGGGATTTCTCCGCACGGCTGGGAGAGACCACCCGCGTGGTGGCAACGCTGAACAGAGAGACGGGGGATCTGGCTGTGACCCAGCAGACCGTGACCCGGAACTACCGACAGCAGGCCCAAGCGGCGGAGAAAGCCGCGACCGCAGAACTGAAAGCCACCCGTCAGGCCAACGCCTATTTACAGCAGCAGACCAGAGCAGCGCAGAACACCCCTTATAATCCCACATCGATCCAGCGGCAGATCGAGGGCATGGTGGGCATCGGGAATGCCGCGAAGAGTGCGGCGGACAGTGCCGGCGTATTTGAAAGAGCGTTTTTGAACACCTCCGATAAGGTCCAGAAGGGCACGAAGGAGATGACCGAGAAAAACGGGCTGTTAGGGGACAGCTTCACCAACGTCTACCTGAAAATGCTGCAATGGCAGGTGATGGGCACCATCGTCTCCAAGACCATTGGGGCCTTCCGGGACGCCATTTCTACCATGAAGGCCGTGGACGATGAGATGGTGACGGTCCGCAAGGTAACTGGCTTTACAGCGGAGCAGATGGAACAGCTGCGGGACCGGGCGTATGAGACGGCATCGGCCTACGGCGAGGCGGCGGACGAATATCTGAACTCTGTGGCGGCGTTTGCCCGTGCCGGTTACGGCGAACAGGCGGACGCACTGGCGGAGCTGGCCACCAAAACAAAGCTGGTGGGCGACACCAGCGCGGAAACGGCACAGCAATTCCTATTGTCCGTGGACGCGGCGTATCAGTACAAGGGCAACATTGAAGCATTGACCAAGGTGCTGAACGGCGCCAACGAGATCGACAACAAGTACGCCACCAGCATTGAAAAGCTGGCGGAGGGCTTGGGGACCGTGGCTCCGGTGGCGGCACAGGCCCATGTGGGGATTGATGAACTGACGGCGGCTATCGGTACGATCACCGCCGTGACCCAGCGGAGCGGCAGCGAAGCGGCAAGAGCCTTCCGGGCCTTGGTGCTGAACATCGTGGGGGACACGAAAACCGAGATCGACGAGGGCGTGACGTGGACCACCGGGGAGATCGCCGGGTTGAAGGACGTGATCCGGCAGTACGCCCCGGCTGCGTATGAAGCGGCAAAGGCCACCGGCGAGGTCATTGACCCCATGGAGGCCATCGGGGGCCTTGCTCAGAGCATGAAGGACGGGCTGCTGACCGAACAGAAGCTGATGGAGATGGTCAGCGACATCGGCGGCAAGCTGCGGACCTCTCAACTGCTGGCCCTGATCCAGAACTGGGATATGTACCAGTCCATGCTGAAGGACTACGCCAACGCCGTAGGCAGTGCGGACAAGGAAATTGAAAATGCGCTGGACAGCTGGACCCGCAAAACCAACATTCTGAAAAACGAATGGACGGAGTTCATCCAGAGCATGGTGAGCGCCGATGCCGTTAAGGGCGGGCTGGACGTGCTGATCGGCGCGGTGGAAGTCCTGAACACGGACATTGGTCATTTCGCGGCGGTTTCCGGGACTGCGGTTTTGGGAATGCTGGCGCTGAAAGCAGCGGCCAAGGGCGCGACGGTGGCATTTGCAAAGCTGTCGGCGGCGGGGATCGCCATGAACCCGTGGCTGCTGGCAATCGCGGCGGCGGCAGGGGCGTTCAGCCTCGTGTGGAAGGTGACGGAGGACTACCGGAAAAGCCTTGACGCGCTGAACACGGAGATCGAGACCAACACCACCCAGTTAGAAGAAAACAAGAAGCGGCTGGAAGAAATCTATGCAATTCCATGGCATGATCTAACGCCGGAGCTGATCGAGGAAAAGAAGGCGCTGGAAGCGGAAAACGCCGAACTGGAACAGCAGATCAAGCACCTGACGGCGATTGCGGAGAAGAAGGCCCAGACCGTGGGCGGAGCCGGTGGAACCACGATCACGTCCATGGGCAGTGTGAAGGGCTACGATGAATTTGTGGGCCGGTCCTTCAAGTCCACGGAGGAAATGATCGCTCAGCTCCGGCTGGTGACGGGACAGGCCATCAGCACCACGGCAGACCTGGAACGGCTGGGGATCACCTACGAAACGCTGGCGGACAAGGCCAAGGCGTACACGGACCAGCTTCAGTCCGGGCGAAGCATCCAACAGGACCAGATCGACGATTTCTACGCCGTGAAAACGGCGGCGGAACAACAGGTGGCAGCCTACGAGGAAGCCATCAAGGCCAACGGCAAGCTGACGGACGCCCAACAGGCGGACTATGACGTGCTGAAGGCATTTTTGGCACAGGTCAACAAAGCCACACAGCCCATGAGCGACTATGTGGCGGGGCTTTTGAAGGTACAGCGGCAGGCGGGGAAGTCCGGAAACCAGATTTACGATCTGGTGAAGCGGATGATCGTTCTGAACGAGAAAAAGCTGGACCTGAGTCAGCAGATCGGGGCGCTGCGGCAGCTGGCCACCGAGGCCGGGGCGGCCGCCTATTCCGTGGGCATGATCGGTGCCGCCAAGACGCAGGATGTAGAGCGGACCATCAAGGGCCTGTTGCAGACCGGAAAGGCCAAGACCTATGACGAAGCCCGTGCCATCGTTCTGAACCGGATCTACAAGTCCATGTTTACGGACACCGGGCGGGACAGCGGGACGGTGGATACCACCTCCACAGTGGATACGTCCTCCACCACATCGTCCACAGGGAAGTCCACCAAGGATGCGGAGCTGGAACGGCTGAAGGACATTGTATCTCTGCGGAAGTCGGAGCTTTCCCTTATGCAGGAGCGCGGGGACAGCACGGCGGATCAGATCGACAAGATGCGGCAGATCCAAGCGGCGCTCCACGCACAGGCGGAGTATATGCGGCGGATCGGGGCCAGTCAGGCGGACATCAACGCCCTTTCCACGGAGCACTGGAAGATCACCAAGCAGATTCAGGAACTGCAAAAGGATCTTTGGGACGAACTGGAAGATGCCGTTAACAAAAAACTGGAAGAGGCGGCGGATGCCCGTGACAAGCAGGTTGACGCCATTGACAAGCAGATCGCGGCGCTGAAGGATGCCAAGCAAGCCGAGGACGAAGCCCTGAAACTGGAACAGCTGAAGGCGGCGGTGCTGGAAAAGCAGAACGCCTTGCTGGAAGCCCAGAAGGAACGGACGGTGCGGGTATTCAATGCCGCAACCGGACAGTGGGAGTGGGAAGCCAACGCATCGTCCGTGAAGTCCGCACAGGACGCCTATGAAAAGGCCAAGGAGGACTTGGCGGAGTATGAGCGGGAGTTGGCCCTTCAGCGAGAAATTGACGAACTGGAAGCCAAGAAAAAACTCATCGAGGAGACCTATGACACCCTAAAGGCCGAGTGGAAGCGGATTACGGACAGCCTGCAGGAACCTACCCGGACCATTGACGATATTCTCAGCGACATTGCCAGAAACGGCACGCCCAAGATGCGTCAGCAGGTGGAGGAGGTCAACAACCTGCTGGGCAAGCTGAACCAGTACATTGCCGGGGCTATGAATGGGATTATGCTCCCCGGACAGACGATGCTGCCGGGAATGATGGGTGCGGCCGGTGCCACCGGAGGCTACCACTTCGACTACACGAAGAATCCGGGCGGCGGCTGGACGCAGACGGAGATGAACGAAGGGTTCATTCCCTCCGGGTCCTCCGGCTGGAAGCTGGCGGACGGCAGCGACGCCAACCTGAACTACCGGGATACCACGCCTTACGGCAAGGGCGTGAAGGGTTCCTACACCGGCGCAGACATGAGCCGGGACCAGAATCTTGCGGGCAGAACCGTTGAGAAAAACGGGTATGTGATCACCTACGATGAGAACGGGTACGCAACCAAGGCCATCAACGTGCATCAGGGAGCAGCCAGAGCTGACCTCTCCGGGCTGTATCCCAAGGTGGATGCAGACGGCAACGATATGTACTACGCGGGCTTTGATAAGAACGTGGATTACAACCTTGCCATCAAGCAGACCAAGGAGTCCGGGGCCGGGGAAGGGCTGATCAAGCAGTTAGAGACAGAACGGCAGAACAAGATCAACGCCATGTACGGGGGGCAAGACCCCGACAGGGGAGGAAGCAGCTCCGGGGGCGGGTCCTCGTCCTCCAAAGGAAATTCTTCCTCCGGTTCTTCCAGCAAGGGCTATGACAGCAACGTGGACTACTCTCTGGCCATCAAGAACGCGGAGAAGAGCGGAGCCAGTCAGGCCACCATCGACAAACTAAAAGAAGAACGGCAGAACAAGATCAACGATAAGTACGGCGGAAAGGACCCGTACAAGAAGTACGATTCCGGCGGCATCCTGCGGGGGCTGGGTGGCATCAAGGCCACCAGTCAGGATGAGATCGTGATCCCGCCGCTGCTGGCGGAGAAGATGCTGGAACCCAGCGCGGACAGCACCTTCCAGAAGCGAATGAGTGAGCTGGGGTGGCTGTACGGCGCGGCGGAGCGCGGCGGCATCATGCCGGGGAAAACGGTGATGAGCCGGACCAGCTATGACCACTACGGAGACAGCTACAACGTAAATGGCGTTCAGATCGGGGCGGAGGCGGCCAACCGCCTGACCGTTGCGCAGGTGATGCGGGCATTGAACCACGGGGCCGGGAACTTGGGCCTCTACAAACATTAAGGGAGGCGGGCGCATGGCATTATTCCAACCAACGAATATTTATCCCTCGTCCCTTGGGGAGCTGGGAAACGGCACGGTTGACATTACAAAGCCGCTGGCGGTGAGCTGGCAGGTGAACGGCAACTCCGCTATGACCGCGTTTTCCCTGACGGTCTGCAAAAACGATGCGGCGTCCACACAGGTTTACACCACGGGAAAGCTGACGGAGGGATGTCCCTTCTATGGGATCGACTACGCGGGAAACACCGTGCTGTTTACCCACACCATTCCAGCTGACGCATTGAGCGGGGCCAAGATGGAGAACGGGCAGCAGTACAAACTGATCATTAAGCAGTGGTGGGGAGAGACCGACGCAGAGAGCGTGACCCAGCGGAGCGCATCGGTCTTTCTGACGAGGGCGGACCCGGTACTGACCGTGGCCGCCATCCCCTCGCCGCTGGCGGTGCGGAAGTACGCCTTCACGGCGACCTATACGCAGGCGCAGGGGGACACGCTGAACTGGGTGCGGTGGATGCTCCGGGCAAAAAGCAGCAATACGGCGCTCTATGACAGCGGGCGCATTTACGGCACGGCGGAACTGCGGATGGAGTATGACGGCCTGTTTTCCGACACGGATTACGCCGTCCGCTGCCAGGTGCAGACGGAAAACGGCGTACAGGCGGACACCGGTTGGGTGGATTTCCGGGTAGCCTACGCTACCGCCACCCCCACCGGCGCGGTGGTGGCCTGTCTCAACTGCAAAAAGTCCGGTATCCGGGTGACATGGCCGGGGCTGTACGATGTGCAGGGCACGGCGGCAGGAGAAAACCGCATCCAAAACGGAAAGCTGGTATTGGGAGCAGATGGGACCGTAATCTGGGACAAGGTGACGGGGCAGCCGATGAACTACGCTCAGCCGTGGAGCTTGGTGTGGAGCGGGACGGTGGACGTGACCCGCGACAATCCCATCCTGACGGTGGGGCTGAATGGCGGCGCGGCCATTGTGACACTGGGGAAATCCGGCGTTTCCATGACGGTAGACGGCACGGA
>OGZR01000292.1_pt1 | contig 26184 bp, 23 predicted proteins | sample 1576851 | NCBI WGS metagenome assembly OGZR01 (sample SAMEA3541492, study PRJEB24748) | human gut metagenome | biome: human gut; feature: human-associated habitat; material: faeces | place: China | collected 2012
CGGAAAGAAGAAAAAGGGTTCCGAGAAGGCGACCCCGAGTATCTACGGCAGGCGCTCACCAGACACGAAAGGGACACGGTCCAGAAGATGCTGGAGCTGGACGCCCGCGCGCCTCCAGGGCGATGCTCGGCGGCGATGCGGAGGCGCTGCTAGACGCCTACAGCCTGGAGGACGTGCCCATCGGAAGACTCGACCTGACGCCGAGCCTCATCGAGAGGGCACGCGCAGAGAGGCGCGACGCCCCGCTGGCCTAGCCCAAAGGCAAAACGGAAGAGGCGGACCGACCGTCCGGCTGAGTCTGGAAAGAGGTGCCAGACTGAGGGCGGAGAATGGCCCCCGGACCTATCGAACACATATCCACCGTTCCTTCAACTGGGGAAACGGCGCCCCCGGGGTCCATGGGGGCCGCGGGGGCGTTCGGCTAGCCGCGGGTACGGACTATCTGCGCAGTGTGTTCGGCTGAGATCGGAAATCAACCACGAATGGTGCACACGGCATCGAGAACCCCGCAACAAACCTAGCCCTAGATTTCAAAGCTAGCAATCTTCCGAGTGTCAAACGGCATGGTTACGCCATGTCTCTCTAAGCGTAGGTGCACAACTACGAGGTTTTCTCAAATGTTTTAATTGTAACCACACGCGCCATATTAATGACATTCATTAAATACGACTTAGAGCAAAATGGGATTTGAAGCAATTGGGAAATACCTTTTGCTCGATTACCAGAATGAATATTTCTCAACCCATTATTAAATAATGCATTTGCCTTTAGATAGTTCTCAGCTCGTCGCCGATCGAACCGCTCGGCGACGATTGCATCAATCTTATCGACATCCAGTGATCGGCCCTCTTTGAAAGCTGAACGTAAACACTGAGAAACAACGAACTGTTTATACAAATTGCTACGCGAAATGCTATTAACAGTCATTCTGTATCGAATGAGCGGCTCTGGAACATTTCCAATAGTGAACCCTTCCAGCTCGGCACGCAACAGTAAGTCATAATCTTCTGCTAGCGGAACAGACCGATACCCCATTTCAAATACAGACCTTCTTCCAAACCAACTCGGATGAGGTACGCAATTTCTAATCATAAGAGAACGCCTAACGCCTTCACTCGAACTTGGAATTGAATCAACGAGATATAATTGACTACCGTCTTCGTCAATGGCGTTCAAATAAGAACCCACTAGGTCAAGCTCATGTTCTTCAAGATACGACAACTGCCGTTCAATGCGCTGCGCCTCAGAAATGTCATCTGAGTCCATTCGGCAGATATACTGACCGCGTGAGACCTTGAACGCCCTTTCCAAAGATGCAGCAAGACCAAGATTGCGTTCATTTCTCACGAGGCAAATCCTACTGTCATGAGAGCTATAGTTTTGAGCAATATCGTAAAGTGTGTTGTCATCTGGATTATCAAAAACAACAACCACCTCGATTCGATGATAGGTCTGCTTTAAAATAGACGCTAGTGCCTCAGTAAAATCTTTGGCGCTCTCCCTATAACAAGGCATGAGCACTGAAACCAACTGTGAATCTGTCAACTAAAACCTCCAACACCGCTGCGGGAGCAAACGCTAATGAAAACTACCGATAGTTTAATAGTCCTTCATGTGGCATATATTACAAGTGATTTCGCTTCTGGCGTGTCTACAGTGGTGCCTCAATACCTAAATGAGCAGTCAGAAATAAAGGACATGAATATAGCTCTATTAAATCTTACAAACTACAGACCTAAAGATGCGAAATATCCCGTCTTCTATCAGTCATGCATAGAAAAACTTCCTGAACCGTTTTGCAATCCGTCACTCGTAATATTTCATGAGATATATAGGCCAGATCACATTAAACTAAGCCATTGGCTCAGAAGACGTGCGATCCCATACATCATCACACCACATGGGTCTCTAACATATGTGGCGCAAGAACAGCATCATTTAGCTAAACAATTGCTTAATGTTTTCTTCTATAACGCCTTTATTCGCAATGCTGATTGTATCCATTTTCTATCGGAAAAAGAGGCGATGAGTTCAAACGGCTTTAAACATAGGAAAGCAAGCATTATTCCAAATGGTGTTAGCATCCCAAAAGCCAAAGCCTCAAACTTAGACAGCCGCATCGCGCTTTTTATTGGCCGCCTAGATATAGAGGTCAAAGGTCTTGATCTACTGATCAAAAGTCTGCCACTAATTGCTGATGAGCTAAGAGGACTCGGAGCAAAAATCTACATCTACGGTCCAGACGAAGATGGGTCTATGGCCAAACTGGAACTACTTATTGCCGACAATCAAGTATCCGATATTGTTTTATTAAATGGTCCAGTTAATGGTCAATCTAAAGCGGACGCTTTTCTCCAATCGCAGTTTTATATCCAACTTTCACGCACTGAAGGTTTCCCGACGTCTGTTTTGGAAGCACTAGCATATGGCCTCCCAATTATTGTTACCGAGGGAACCACATGGAAAGAAACAGCGAACAATAAAGGAATTGGAATCGGTGTAGAATCTGATCTCGAAGCCATTTCTAAAGCAATTCTCACGCTGTTCAATGACGATGAACTTCGTTGTAAACTTGCAACTGCAGCTAGAAAGTATGCAATTGAACACTTTCAATGGAAGGCCATTGCCAAGCGTCAATTTATTTTATACAGGGACATTGTAAACGGGCTTTCTAACTAACCATCTTGTTCTTCCAATACGGAAAGGGACTAAATGCTGTTTTCAATTATTATCCCTGCATATAATGCGGCATCCAGTTTGCCGGAAACGCTATCATCCATCTACCAACAAACATATGACGGCTATGAAATTATCCTCATTAATGATGGATCAGCAGACGCTACTGAAAGTGTCTGCAAAGTGTTTTGTGAATCTCACAACAATACTCATTACGTTAGACAAAATAATATGGGCGTATATGAGGCCAGGCGAAAAGGCGCGGAGATAAGCGCCGGAGATTACCTGGTCTTTGTTGATGCGGATGATTCTTTGCGCTTCGATACCCTATCTATTCTTGCTCGCGAAATCGATAAGTGCAATCCAGACATAATCTGTTTCAGCTATACAAGAAACCCAGACTATTCAAACGATCCGTTTATCAATCCCGCCCTTCCGTCTGGCATCTATGAAGGTGACGATCTCGACGAAGTCAAAAAATGTTTGGCGCGAGGGAAACTCAATTCAATTTGGGGAAAGGCAATCAAAAGAAACTGTCTGATTGACGATTTAAGCAATACCGATACAAAGAGAATCGATTTTGCAGAAGATTTTCTGCAAATGATACCCATAGTCGATTCAGCCAGATCGGTTTTACAAATAAGTGATGCGCTGTATTATTACAATTGTCAAAACGGACAAAGTGCAACACACAGCTATAAGGAAAAACAGCTTTCAGATTTAACCTTCGTCACCTCAAGCCTAGTGAAAATCGCCGCTCGTTGGGGAGAAGAAACAGAAAGGCTGGCATGGAAAACAAGAACGGAACAGTATCTTTATCTCCTATCGATCAACGAGCTCAGTGACAATAATGAGACCAAAAAACGTAACTTTGTTTCAATTTCAGAGGCCTTATTTAATCCCTCAATTAAAGCTGATGTCCCTTGCAGCACCTACAGACCTGACAGCTATTTACTGTTCCTTGCGGCAAAGAATAAGCACTATTTGTTATCTCGAGTAGTAATACGCTGTTGTGAACAGCTAAAACTATTGATACTGAAAATCTTGAGCTAATCGCCCTGTTGTCATCGCTCATTTTTCCTGGCACCGAGTAGTAAAACCAACCGACTTAGCCTTCGATAATCAAATGTCAGGCAAGCCGGTTGGTCATAAAAGTAATGAAAGAACATTAGGCTATTCTGCTTAACAAGCGTCACAGATTATCGCTTGATAAATGCAGATATGCTCGTCTTTTCGGATTCGTTTAGCCCAAACATCAAAACCAAGAAGAAATAGATAAAGAAATAAATTATTGCTGACACCAAAACCACCACAAGGCCAGATAAAAGGCTTTTAATTAGGTTATAGAGCAGCAGCAAAGCCCCCGTACCGGCAATAACCAAGACGGAAAGTTTGGCAATTTCAAGCCAAAATTTCTTTATGTTCAACCCAAGCTTTTCAGAATAATACCAATTCATACAGAAACCGTTACCTATAACCATAGCGATGGCTGTTGAAACTGCTGCGCCCACTATGCCCATAAGCTTGAGCAATATAATCGTCACGACCACGTTGACAAGCGCAATCGCAAGATACATATACCCCCTATACAGGTAAACATTCGCAACCTGCATTATGGTAAGTCCCAGGTTCTGAATTAAGTCAATGGTAAATGGAACCATTACGATCAAGGCGATATAGAAAGCGTCTATATAGTCCTTACCAGCCCAAATAATGATGAAATCTTTCCCCAGAACAATAAATAAACTAAGAACAAATCCGCAGACGATAAAGGAAATGCGACCGACTTTAATGAAGAGATCCGAAATTTCAGACATATCCTTATTCTGGCAATACAGTTCTGAAACTCGAGGAAGAAAAACTGATGAGGCTGCCGTACCGATTGTCATATAAATCGTGTAGATTTGAGATCCGACAGAATATACCGCAACGGCGGCAGCACCAAAATAATAGCCGACAATTAATTGATCGGTTTTCCAGAAAATCTGGTCAGCAATCGTCACCAATACAATCGCGCCGCTAAAAAATAGCAATCCTTTAGCCAGTTTCATGTCCCAGCCATGATATCTGAAACTAATGTGCAGATTATATTTAGCAAACAAACGCTGACTCACCGCGCACAACACATTTGTAACAAGCACAACTAAACATACGGCTAATGCATTCTTAAAAATTGTCGTAAGTCCATACACTATGAAAGGCTGAGCTATTAGGGCGGCCAATTGCGAGCCCTTCAAAAAAACGAACCTTTCATTAGCAGTTATCGCCGCAACGCTAATAGTGTTGTTCATGATAACAATTGTGTTGATCCCTAATACAACAAGCATTGCGGAACACTCATCAAGCTGTGAGTTTGTAAAACTGGCTGAATATACAAACCGAACAACCACGGCGAGAACGCAACTTATTAGCATCACGAACACAGATAGGACCCAGTACAGACGCCTAGCTATTGCGAGAGTATTCTCCATTAAGTCATTTTTGCCCTCTGCCATATACTTGCAATAAAAACGCCCAACACCGGCAGACAAAATCCCATTAATGGAAACTATATAAGACATGATAGAGCCTATCAATTGATAGAGTCCATATTCGTCTTGTCCAATGTTTTGCAACAACATCGGAACATATACAAAGCCGACTAAAGCCTGAGCCAGTATATAACCATATGTAATTATTATGCCAGTAAGTCTTCTGCTTGCGCTACTTATCAGAATCACCGTTTCACAATTAGTTGCTTCAAATACCATTCAGAAATTAAAGCACTATTTAATCAGAACAACCGATTGCCGAACCTCTCCTTTGTTCGCATTGTTAAAACAGGGTCCGATTAAATTCCCAGGCAGAATTTGATGCCACATTTTATTGTCATGCGGATTATCTCCCCAGAAGAACCCAATATGACAGTCGATTGATCCGTCAGTCTTAAAGAAGATAATATCTCCCTTTTGAGCATAACCACTATTTAGCATATCTTGGACAGTACGGAACTCATACATTTTGCATCCCAAATCTCGAGCATAGCCATACCATCTCCAAGCGTTAATATAGCCGCCACCGCCTGGCCCCCCAGCCCAAGGAGAGTGATTATTATTCTGCGCAATACGATTGACATCGCCACCAACCGCAGCATAAGCATGGGCCACGAAGCCAGTGCAATTCATGCCAGTATAGCCATCCCATCTCGGGGCACCTTTTGGGTAAAGGCAACTATCATAGGAGAAGCCACCGGAATATCTCGTTCCTAAATAATAGCCATCAAATTGATGCGTCGTAAGCCAAGTGACGAGTCCAATACGACTAACCCCCAAAACCGTTGAGCTGCCAAATGGGCTGTAGTAAATCTGAGTCGACTTCGACTGGAGAGTGCCATCAGGAAGCAAGACATCGCAGTAAAGATCGTAATAACCATCTTGCAATCCAAGTGCAGAGGGATTGAAATAAGCGTCATTCACACTGGAAAATTCTTTTAGAACACCCCATTTACTCCAGTCGGACTTGGCCCAAACAAATTTAAACTGAAATTGTCCAGATTTTTCAGCTGCAAGCGTTCCCAAATCAGCTCGAACTCCCCAAGAATTATTGCCATCAGTCGAAATTGCAGTAATCCTCGAGAAATCCCAACAGCTAATGATTGTTCTTTTTGTTTGGACAACTCCATCTGACCCAGAAACGTCACAGATCAATTCATAGTCTCCGGCGTCTTTTGGAGCCCATTGCAAGTGTGAACTTGTGCCCTGTTGAGCAACGCCCCAGTCAGCCCAATTATTCTTATTCCAGACGAACTTATACTGTAAGTAATTAGTATCACCCGAGCATCTAGCATCGATCTCAGTGCTTTCATTAGGCCTGACAAGCGTTGCAGAAGAACTCAGGGACTCGTAATTCCACTTCTCGGAGCCAATCGAGCATTCAGTCTTCGAGGTCATCGTCTGATCGTTGGCCTCATCAATAACATCAACAAAAACGGTGACAGCGCCAGATTTATCGACTCTCCAGTCAATTGAGGATTTACCTCTGCCGGAGTCAATCACACCCCATTCAGCCCAGTTGTTCCGCATCCAAACATATTTGTATGAAATCTGATTATTCTTTCGGATGGTAATCCGAGGTGTAATTGAAAGCGTATCCCCTACGCACAAATTGGATGAATCAGATTTCAAATCTATTGAAGTGAAGTTAGATAGATTTCTCTCCACCCTGACGGGGAACCTCCAGGTCCTCACGTTGCCGGCCGAATCGACGGCGTCGACCAAGATGTTGACGTCGCCGGCGACCTCCGGCACCCAATCGCAGGAGGCCTCGGGCCCGAGCTGGCGGATGGTGCCCCACCTGGACCAGCCGCCCTGCTCCCAGACGAACTTATAGCGGACCGAGCCCGAGTTGCCGGACGCGGCCAGGCCGAGCGAGCAGCGGTCGCCCAGGAGAGGAGACCCTCCATCGGACGCCTTGGCCGAGAGGCCGTCGACGGAGTAGTCCTCTGAAACCGGCGAAGTTGCACTTAAATCATCGGCCCGTGTTGAATCTTCAATCTGTGATGGAGACAGGCCCGCTTCACTCAAACCAAAGCAAGGAGTTACGGCCAAACAGAAATAAAAGAAGAAAAAAGCGACACGGACAGCCTTACTTCTAAAGAAATGCATATAGAACCTCCCCGATAGTTCACTCCAACATAATATTGCTAGCAAGTAACAATTTAAGGCCAAGATTTACCATACAAGTAAGGTCGACTACAACCAGCGCAGTCGACCTAGAGAATTCATATTGATATTAGCCAATTAAAGAAATAATGCGCGCAATATTCTGACCATATGTGTCACCCGGAACAGCCCAGCGGCCGTTTAAATCTTCCAAATATGGCGCAACTCCGAGAAAACCCTTAGACTGAAGGACTTCATATCGAGGATCCACACAAGTGTTATTCAACGCCGCACCAGTAGCATATCCTTTAAGATGCTGGACTTGGGCAAGCAAGCCCTGATATACATCGTCAAATCTAGCGCCTCCCGATTGTTGATTGACGGCGCCCAGTCCGGCGAAATTGCACTGATTCGGCTTTACGGAACCTCCAAATTGCAACCATCCAGTCTCAAGCATAGCCTGAGCAAAAACAACTTCCGGACGAACCCCTTCAGAAACAGCGGCTTCAACAATTAATGAACAAAAATCACGAATAGTAGGTGCTCCCTTTGAAACAAATTCGTCTGAGGGATATGTATGTCCTGTTGATTCATATAAGTTCACCATAGCATCAACTGAAGTCTGCAGACTTCCCATAATTGGAGTACCCTCCACCGTGACCTTGCGGGTCAGGTGCCTCTCGGCGGAGCCGTCGATCACGTCGAGGTAGACGGTGTACTCGCCCGGCTCGGTCGGGGTCCACTCGCAGGAGGAGGAAGCGGAGGGCTGCTGGGCGACGCCCCACTTGGCCCAGCCGCCCTTCTCCCAGACGAACTTGTACTTGAGGCCGGAGGCGTCGCCGGACACCTTGGCCTGCAGCTTGACCGGCTTGCCGCAGCGGGCGTCGCCCGAGACTTCGAGCGACTCAAGAGACCAATTAACAACTTTGTATTTAGAAGTGCTAGTCACATATCCATTGGAGTCAATGACATCAGCATAGATTCCATATTCACCAGCCTGGGGCAGGGTCCAAGAAATCGACGGCGAAGTTAAGTCTTGACCGATTACACCCCAATTGGAATCACTCCAATCAGACCCAGCCCTATGCCAAACAAACTTATATCTAAGGCCATCAGTCTTGCCGCTAACATTTACACCGATTTTTACCGTTGACCCCGCATGTCCCAGTTCTTCCGAGAAGGAAATTCCATTGACGGAGTAGGGATGCGGGAACTGCGCGATGATTGCGGCAGCGTCAGCCTCGCCAAGACGGCGGCAACCATCGTCCGAGAAATAGTTGGCCACATCACCGTAATTCGAGATAAAGCCATGTTCGATAAGAATACCTGGAATTCCCTGCTCGCGAGCGCAGCGGATAACGGCGAACTCGTCGCCTACCTCCATTTGAAATACGCCGCGGTATGTTAGTCCCATAGCAGCAAGGTTGTTCATGACCTTGTTGGCAAGCTCAACAGAGACCTGCGTGTAGTCGGTGCCATTTGCGGTAGGAGCATAAACTTCTGCGCCGTGAGCCCCAGAAGACCCAGAGTTGATGTGAAAGCTAACAAAGGCCTGCGCGCCCTGATCAATGCAGCGCTGTACGCGGTAAAGATAATCATTGCTGGGATAGTAGCCAGACTGCTCGCGCGCAAGAACGATCTTAAAGCCGTAAGCTTCAAGTTTATTTTTGCAGGCTGTCATGATCTTCCAGGTAAGGTCGGCTTCACTCTTGCCATTACCCTGAGCGCCAGAATCCACCCCGCCATGTCCCGCGTCAAGTGCAATAACCCCCACATTACGCGCGGAGCGCTCAGCATAGGTGGAAATGCCATCGGGTGAATCGGCGCATTCCAATGCCTGCTGAATCGACTGGGCTTCAACGGCATTGCCATCGCCGTCCGCATAGTAAACAGAAGTGCCCTCGGAGCTCACGGAGCCATTAATGACCGTAAACGAATAATCCCTGTCAGAAAGATCCACCTCATGCTCAGAGCCATCGCCCTGCAAAGCATAGGTTATCGATGTGAGGAAATATGTATTAGATTCCAACTGCGAACCAAAAATAAAAGCAGCAGAATTATCAGCCGTTGCAGATGCTTCAATAGTCCCCTGAACCCCATTGGCACTTACATAGTTGAGAGTTGCGGAGGCAAGGCTATCGCCGTCATCGGGAGTAGCAAAGGCAACGACCTGATCAGTCCCGCTGGAAAGGCTCGGGTAGGCAAGATATACATACTGGAAAGAAGAATCGACCGGTTCAGCCTGCTGATGGTTCTCAGATACATCAACGCCAAAATCCTCATCAGCCGATTCGTCAACGTTCGTTGCCGGCGATGAATCATCAGCAGCGTCGACATCAACAGAACCCGCATCACGCGAGGCCTCGCCATCATCGTCTGCAGTAGCAGCGTCCACGGCAGCGTCCGCAGACGGGACGTTGCTCGCAGCGTAGGCAGCAGCCACAGGACCCATCAAGGATGAAATGGTCAAAAGACCAGCAAGAGAAAAAGCTGTTGAGGCACGCAATGCCTTTTTCATATTGAATCCCCCGTCACAAATAATGTTACTAAGAGAAGATTATCTTACAATCTCCTCTGCATCGGAAGTCCAGTTATTCGAAGCGCGGGAATTGTTATAAAGGCAGGCAGAAACCTGCTCTTATAAAAAGCAGGTTACGTTCTCAGCAAACTTTTGTTTTTTCGTCCTTCCATGGACACAGTGCTAGCTCTAGTTTTTGAAGCAATTAGCGGCGCCCCAAACAGCGCAAGTGCCAGTAACACGAAAATCCACTGAAGCACGCAATTCGTTTAAGCACGTGACGGACGACGAAAGCGTGTACGCAGCCGCGAAATACAGCAAAAAGCCCCATGTTTCGCTTGTATCAGAGGCGTCTGGGGCTTCATCGAAAGAGTAGCCTGGCTAACGCATTCAAGAAAAATAGAGCGTGGTCTTCATGAATCAAACGCCAGTATGCAACGCTCGCGCGCGTCTTTGAATCTTCTAATGAGCAAGAAGAGAGGGGTCTAGGAAAGACCTAATAGTTCTTGGAATCTGGGAATCGTCGAACTCACCATCTTTAAACAAGAGAATCATATAGCTTCTTATCGTTCTGTCTCGAAAAGATATGAGTGACCAGATGCACATCGTGGGCCTTTGAAATACAATCTTCGTCCCTTAAAGATTCAGCAACATAACAACCGCCCCAATCAAAAAACCGAGATAGCCCCGGCTGATAATCAAAGAGGCGGTTGGATTGGCAACACCTATTTGGACGATTCCGGGAGGGACAGCCCCGCCTCCCTGAACTCGACCGGCGACATGTAGCCCAGCGTCGAGTGGATCCTGAAATTGTTGCACCAGTGCACGTAGTCCGAGAGTTTGACCCGGAGCTCGCGCGTCGTGCCGAACGTCTCGCGGTGGACGAGCTCGGCCTTCAGTATCCTGTTGGTCGACTCGTCGACGGCGTTGTCGTAGGGGCAGCCCATGGCCGACAGCGACCTCTCTATGCCGAAGGCCTCGAGCATCAGGTCGATCTCGGCGTTGTCGAACTCGCTGCCGCGGTCCGTGTGGAAGACCTCGATGTCCGAGATCGGGAAGGAGAGCGTCGCGAACGCCGACCTGACCAGCCGGGCGTCCTTTGTGTTCTGGTGGCGAAGCTCCTGCGGTGGTACATTTCATTTTTCAGCGTCGCAAAGAACGACTCTGCGACGGCGTTGTCGTGGCAGTTGCCGGTACGGCTGCAAGAGAGGCGCACATGGTTGCCCCTGGCCCACTCAGCGAGCTTGCGGCTGGTGTACTGCGCCCCCTTGTCCGAGCGGAATATGGCGTTCTCTGCCACGTACCCGCGCGCACGCGCGCTCTCGAGCGCGCTGACGACGATATCGGCGGTCATGCGCTCGGACAGCGACCAGCCCACGAACATGCGGGTGTTCAGGTCGATCACCGTCGACAGGTAGAGCCAGCCCTGGCCGGTGCGCAGGTAGGTGATGTCGCCGACGAGCTTGTAGGTGGGCACCGGGCTCGTGAAGTCCCGCCTGATCAGGTCGGGCCTTGGCTTGGCGTCCCTGTCGGGGACCGTCGTCCTCTTCGACTTGTACGGCGTGCAGCCGCGGATCCCCAGCTCGCGCATGCACTTGCGCACACGGTACAGCGTGATGCCGCGCAGGCCGTCGGGCAGGAAGCACTTCACGAACCGCGCGCCGAAGCGCCTGTCGGACTCGAGCCACACGCGCCGCACGGCGTCGCGCGCCTCGGACCAGTCGTCGACGGGGCAGCCGTTGGAAACCCAGCTGCAGTGGCCCGACCGGCTCACCCCCAGCACCTTGGCCATCATCGCCACCGTGAAGTTGCCCTTCTCCGCCTCCATGAGCCTGTACCTGGCTAGAGTGCCTGCTCTTTGGCGAAGAAGGCCGCGGCTTTTTTTAGGAACGCGTTCTCCGCCTCGAGCTCGCGTATGCGCTTCCTCGCCTCGCGAAGCTCGCGCTCCTCGGCCCTCGGGTCGGGCTCGCCCCCCAACTCGCGCTTGCGCTTGAGCACCCAGTCGTTCACCGTCTTGGGGTTGAGCCCGAGCTCCCCGCAGACCTGGGTTATGGGGCGCCCCGTGGAGATGACGTAGTCGGCTGTCTCCCGCCTGAACTCGTCGGTGTACTTCTTCTGATTGGCGACCATGAGGCAATCCTTCCGTCCATCGGCTTGAATGCAGTCTAGGGCATCGCGGCCACACGATCCCTCCAGCCCGCGTGTCCGACAAAACGATACAGGTCAGAGGTCGCCCCGCGACGCGGCGCCACGCGACGAAGTGCAACCGCAGGCTGATCGACCGCAGGGAGGCCATGGCCGCCGCCGGCAAGAGGCCGTGCATGGCCAACTGCGCCACGGCGCGCGAGATGGCGTGCTGGGTGTGGGCCATAGCCGGGATGGCGGCGGCGTAGCGCGCCGCCGCCCCCGGACACGGGTTCCGACCCCGGCGCGCGCCGCGCTCGAGGCCGTTGGGAGGCCATCCGAGTCCCTTTTCTGGGCGGCGGGAGACCGCCATGCCCGCATAAAGACTCCGATTTCGCCGCGAGGCCCCCAGCCGTAGCAACGAAATGCGCAGCCGAGAAGGCCACGCGCGGATATTAGAATGCCGAACGTGCGTCGAGCAGACACGCCCTCAAGCGGCGCCGCCACCGGGTGAAGATAGCCGGGCCCTGCCGTCCGCGGTAGCTCCGCGGACGGCAGGGCCATTTTGCCGCTTGACAATGTTCAACTAATATTAAAAGGAGCGCCCCAAGTGCCGTGTCCGTGCGACAAGAGCGTCCCTTTTGACTAGTCGTTTAAGAACGTCCCAATGATTAGACGACTACCTCTACAGTTCCAACTCGTTGAGCCTTAAGATCGCCACGATATAGATCTTGAGCGCCTGCTTGAGTTGTTCCTCGTTGGCACACTCGTTGGGGCCGTGCATCTGGCCGCCCCATGCGGGCAGCTCCAGGCCGGTCTCCTCGGGGCCAAACGAGACGGCGCGGGCAAAGTTGCGTGCGTACGTGCCACCGCCCATGGCGAAGGGCTCGGCATGCTTACCCGTAAACTCGTTATAGGTGTCAATCAGCGCCTTCACGGCCGGGTCGTCTGCAGAGACCGAAAACGGCACCTTGGCACGACCCACACGGCACGTCACACCAAAGCGGCCCACGAGTGGCTCGAGCTGCTCGCGGATGGTATCGGCACTCGTGCTGTCGGGGAAACGCACGTCAATGACCTGCTCAATGTGGCCATCCACCACGCGGATGACGCCGGGGTTGCACGTGAGCGGGCCAAACGCCGCGTTCGTCGCATCGATGCCCAGGCCACGACCATGGGCATCCGCGTGCACAAAGGCCAAGAACTTGACGAACTCGTGCTCGGCAGGCGTCAGCAGGCGCTCGTCACGCGCACCAAACGCATCCTCGGCCTCGCGCAGATATGACACGATCAGGCCGACGGCATTGATCGTTCCATCGGGCATCGAGGCATGACCGCCAATGCCGTGGGCAAAAATCTGCGCATGGCCGTTATCGAGCGTCGTAATCTCCAGGCGGTCGGCATTCTCAACGGGTGCCGGCAGTTCATCGGCGGCAATCGCGAGCTCGCAGATAGACTGCGACGGAATGGCGTTGCTCGCCTCGGCACCGCTCCAGGACACAATGCGCCCGCCGTCGATCTTGGAGCTCACAAACGTCGCCCCAAACTGGCCCTTCTCGGCATTGCAGACCGGGAACTCGGCATCGGGCGTAAACAGAAAGTCGGGGTTCGCGTGGTTCTCCAGATAATGGTGAACGTCGGACATGCCCACTTCCTCATCGCAGCCCAGCAGCGCACGGAAGGTGTAGCGCGGGGTAATACCGTGCTTGAGCAGGTAGGCGCCGGCGTAGAGCGACAGCACGGCAGGACCCTTGTCGTCGATAACGCCGCGGCCGAGCAGCCAGCCCTCGCGACGCTCCATCGCAAACGGGTCGGTGTTCCAGCCGGGGCCGGCGGGCACCACGTCCACATGGCAAATGGTCGCGATCTGCTTGTCGCCGCGGCCCGGGATATCGGCAATGCCCACATAGCCCTCGTCGTCGCTCGTCTGATAGCCGAGCTTTTGCGCAATGCCGAGCGCGCAATCGAGCGCGTCACGGACCGGGCGGCCAAACGGCGCGCTGGGCTCCGCATCGACAGAAACTGCCACGGACGGATAGCTCACCAGCTGCTCGATATCGGCGACGACATCTTCCCAGACCTCGTCGACGTACTCGGCAACGCTCTGCTCCACTTGATTCATGGACGACCTCCTTACCAATGAGCGACGAGCATGCCCGCCCCTCACATTGAGTTCTTATATAGCGAAAAGTTTAGCAAGCTCGGCCACCGAGTGCACCACCGCATCGGCGCCCGCCGCCTCATGCTCGCCCGGCGCCGCCGCGCCCGAATAGATGCCGACGCACGGCACGCCCATCGCGTGCGCGCCCTCCACATCGTTAAAGCGGTCGCCAATCATCACGGCCTCGTCGGCAGTCGAACCAAGCGCCGCCAGAGCGTCGCGGACCGAATCGGCCTTGGTCTCGCGCCCCTGAGGCGGATTCATGCCAACCACGACTTCGAACTGGCAAAGTCCCAGCTCATGCACCATGTCAATGCACTTTGCCTCCATGCGCGACGTCGCCACCGCCATGCGATGACCCTGGGCCGCCATCCCATCGAGCAGTTCGGGGACCCCGTCGAACACGGGATATTCCTCCGGTCCCAGCTCATCAAAAAAGGCGCGGTACTCATCGGCCACCACAAGCGACTCCTCGCGGGAAAAGCCATAAAAGTCGTGAAAGCTCTTCCACAGCGGAGGCCCGATCATACGGCGCAAGTCACCCATCTGCGCCTCCGAAAACCCGCGCGCAGCCAGCGTCTTGCGCGTCGAGGTCATCACTGCCCGACCCGTATCGGCCACCGTGCCGTCAAAATCGAACAGCACAACCGGCCGCTCGCAAAGTTGCAATGCCGCCATCGGCACCCCTCTTCCCCAGTTGATGATTTCCACACCACCGCTTCAAACTGTTGACTATTCAACAATTGAACCTAGCAATGTAGAGCAACTCCACTATACTTGACGCACTTTGCTCTCTGAAGGCGACGCGCAGGCGTCCCAACGAAAGGTGCAATTATGTCTTTTGCCATCATAACCGACTCCACGTCGGACATCTCCCCCGCCCGTGCCCAAGAGCTCGGCATTTACGTGATTCCACTGCATGTGATTATCGAGGGCGAGGACCTGCTCGACCAGGTGCAGATCACCGCCGAGGAATACGTCGCCCGCATGGCCGGCTCCGAGCAGCTGCCGCACACCTCGCAGCCGAGCGCCGGCGAGTTCAAGGCACTCTTTGACCGTGTGCTCGCCGACGGCCACGACAGCGCCATCTTTATCTCGCTGTGCAGCGAGTGGTCCGCCTGCTACGCCAACGCGTGCCAGGTGGCCGACACCCACAAGCTCGACGTGCGTTGCATCGATTCGCGCACCGGTTCGGGTGCCGAGGGCCTGCTCGTGGAGTATGCGCTCGCCATGCGCGAGGACGGCCGCAGTCTGGACGAGACCGAGGCGCAGATCCGAGCGACCCTGCCCGACGCCCACCTGCTGCTGATTCCCCGCACGCTCGAGAACCTAGTCAAAAACGGCCGCGCCCCCAAGCTCGCCGGCCAGCTCACGCAGATGCTCAACATTCGCCTGGCCGTTTCGCCGGAGTGGAAATCGGGCGAGATCAAAGCCATCAAAAAGGGCCGCGGCGCCAAGCGCATCGTTGCGAACACCATGGCTGACTGCCTCGCATTTTTGGCGGAGCATCCGGGCTCAAGCGTGCGCGTGCTCACGACCGGCGCCGCCGAGGAGCAGGAACTTGTTAACCAGGCGCTCGCAGGCCGGGACTACGTAGACGCCGGCACCGGCCCCATCGGCTGCACCATCGCCACCCACGTAGGCGTCGATGCCATCGCCATCAGCTACTGCCCCCGCTATCAGCCCATCCACTAGGGGCACCTTTATCAGTTGCGGTGAAATAGGGACTGTTTTTGGCTTATCAGCCGCAAATCAATCCCTATTCCACCGCAACTTAGAAATCGGCAATCAGCCCAGCGGACCTTGGAACAGCTCCTCGTGCGAGCCCATCCTGACCAGTCGAATCACCGGATTAGTCTTATGCGACAAGTAGAGAACGACCACATCGACCAAGCCATCGGATAGATGGAAATCGATGTGGCCGTTGTAGTTGCCGCCCGGGTTTGAAAGCTCGTGGGCACCATATTCCGCGGGAAGCGATCCGTGAGCCGCAGGCTCTGCGACTGCCGCCTTAAACTCGGTTTTTAGCTGCGGATGGATGCGCATCGTCCGCTTGTAATCCGCCTTAAACTGAGCCTCGACCTTAATCTCAAACATCGCTAGTCCTCATCGAGGAACGACATCAGATTATCCACGCTGTCGAACGACGGGCTGTCGTCTGGCAGAATCCCCAACTCACGAGCCTCGGCGATCACCATGGCACGTCTCGTTGCCTCGTTGGGAACTTCGGACCGGCCCACAATCTCAAACGGAATCTTCCGCTGATTTACAAGCTGCCGAACAGCAAGGTTGAGATACGAATTGAGACTCAGGCCAACCGAATCCAAGAACTCTGTCGCCTGCTCTTTGAGTCCCTCTTCGATGCGAACCGTCGTAGGCTTAACCGTTGCAGTAGACATACGCGACCTCCTCGCCTCGTCTTTTGCATCAGTATACCCAATTTGGATGGCATCCTGATGTTAGATAGCATCAGATTGCCGTTCACATTACTTTAACCCACATTGCCGCAACGCCAGGAACGCTCGCCCTATATCAACCCGCTCAGAGCGATGTCGACGGCCTCGTTGAGGTCATCGGTGATGTGCACCAGCTCCGGATCGAGCGGGCTGATCATGCCGGCATCCATCACCGGGCCGTTGAGCCAGTCGAGCAGGCCCTGCCAGTACTCGCTGCCCACCAGCACGAGCGGCATGCGCTTGACCTTGTGCGTCTGCACCAGCGTGAGGACCTCGAACATCTCGTCGAGCGTGCCAAAGCCGCCGGGGAACACGATGGCGCCCGAGCTGTATTTGACGAACATAGTCTTGCGCACAAAGAAGTAACGGAAGTCCATACCGAGGTTCACGTATTTGTTGAGCCCGTGCTCGTGCGGCAGCTCGATACCCAGACCGACCGATTTGCCGTTGACGCTCGCCGCTCCCCTATTGGCCGCCTCCATGATGCCGGGGCCGCCACCGGTGATGACCGCCACGCCTCGCTGGGCGATCTTGCGCCCGACGGTGCGCGCCGCCTTGTAAAGCGGATCGGCCTTGGGCGTGCGGGCGCTGCCAAAGATGGTCACCGCGGGTCCAAGCTCGGCAAGCGCGCCAAAGCCATCGACAAATTCGGCCTGAATGCGCAGCACGCGCCAGGGGTCGGCGTGCAGCCAATCAGTCGATTCTTCGGGCGCCAGCAAGTTGGCGTACGTATTGTCCTTAGGAATCATGGGGCCGCGCATGACCACAGGGCCGCGGCGGTACGTCTCGTCGTAGGCCGGCTCGCCCTCGACGTTATCATTCTTCATCATGGGCACTCCTATCGAAAAGAGAAACGGGCGGGGTCGACGCCATGCGTCAAACACCCGCCCGAACATCAACCATTCGGTATGGTACCCACGATGCATCAAGCGCTTGCAAGCTATCGGTCAGCGGTCGCGCAGACGGTGTTAGCGAACGTGATGACCGGCCGGCGCTCGCCCCTTGCCGTTGCCCGCGCTCTGCAAGCGCCCGCGCCGCTCTTAGTAATCCACCGCCGCAGGGCTGTTCATCCAGTCGTTCACGAACGCACCGTAGCGGCCCTCGATAATGGCCTGACGCGCCTGCTTCATAAGATTGAGCAGGTAGTAGATGTTGTGCATCGAAAGCAGGATGCCGCCGAGCATCTCCTTCTGCGTGACCATGTGGCGAATGAGTGCACGGCTGTAGCCGCCCGTGCACACCGGGCAGGTGCAGGTTGGATCGATGGGGCCGTCGTCGTGCGCAAAGCGGGCGTTACGGAAGTTGAGGCGACCCTCGCTCGAGAACGCCGTGCCCATGCGGCCGGTGCGCGTCGGCAACACGCAGTCGAACATGTCGATACCCACGCCCACACCACGCACGAGCGTAGTCGGGTTGCCGACACCCATCAGGTAGCGCGGCTTGTGCTTGGGCATGTACTCACTCGCGAGCGGCGCCAGCGTCTCGAACATGGTCTCGTGGTCCTCGCCCACCGAGTAGCCGCCGATGCCGTAACCGGGGAAGTCGCCGCACTCCTCTAGATGGCGCAGCGAGCGCAGGCGCAGGTCCAGATGCATGCCGCCCTGGACGATGCCAAAGAGCGCCTGGTCATCGCGGGTGTGAGCCTTATAGCAGCGCTCGGCCCACATGCTCGACAGCTCCACCGCGCGCTCGACGTAGGCACGCGTGGCGGGATAGCCCGGGCACTGGTCGAGCTGCATGCAGATGTCGGAGCCGAGCTTCATGGCGATTTCCATGTTGTCCTCGGGCGTCCAGAACACGTGGCGGCCGTCGTAGTCGTTGACGATAAAACGCACACCCTCGTCGGTAAGCTTGACGGCGTCGTTGTGGCTGAACACCTGGAAGCCGCCCGAATCGGTGAGGATGGGGCCGTGCCAGTTCATGAACTTGTGCAGTCCGCCCAGCTCGGCGATGGTGTCCTCGCCGGGACGCATGGACAGATGGTAGGTATTGGCGAGCACGATCTGGGCGCCGAGCTGCTTGACAGTCTCGGTGGGAATGCCCTTGACGTTTGCCTTGGTGCCCACGGGCATAAAGATCGGCGTCTCGATGTCGCCGTGCGGGGTGTGCAGCACGCCGGCACGCGCATGCGTCGTCGGATCCTCGGCGATCAGGTCGAATTTAAAGAGGCTCTGGTCCATAAACTGGAACTCCTTGGTTGCGGTTCATACGCAGACCATTATACGAGCAACCCGCCAGAAGCACCGACTCGACAGAAACTGGCGCATTAAACGACTAGTCGTTGGGGACAGTCTTCAGCGCCATCTTGCAAAAGAGTGTCCCAATCCGCCGGCACCCAGGGACTGTCCCCAGGTGCCGACAAGAGCGTCCCTTTCGACTAGTCATTTAAGAACATCCCCAACGACTACCCATGAGAGGCCTTCTGTCAACAACACAAACGCCGATGCTATGGCACCGAAAGCGAAAACCCGCCAGAGCGAGCAAGGTACCTTCAAGCAAAATGGCGCCGCAGGTTGAGCATAAGTCAGCGAGCGAGCCGCATTTGAGACAAGGTGACGTGAAACGAAAGGGCGCTGACCTTTCGGTCGCGCCCTTGAAGTTGAACGTCAGATTGTCCAAATGCGGCCCGCGCAGCGTCGAGCCGTTACGCGGTTCGTAGAACCGCGTAACCCCCTAGTACATCTTTGCGCCGGCGGGAATAGAAGCGTCGAGCTGGATCAGGTTGAGACGCTCCTCACCATCCTCCTCGTGGATAGCGCTGATGAGCATGCCGCAGCTGGGAATGCCCATCATCTTGCGCGGCGGCAGGTTGGTGATGGCGAGCAGAGTCTTGCCGACCAGGTCCTCGGGCTCATAATAACCGTGAATGCCGGAGAGGATGGTGCGGTCGGTGCCAGTGCCGTCGTCGAGCGTAAAGTTCAGCAGCTTCTTGGACTTCTTGACGGCCTCGCACGCCTTGACCTTCACAGCGCGGAAATCGCTCTTGGAGAAGGTATCAAAGTCGACGAACTCCTCAAACAGCGGCTCGACGGCGATCTTGGAGTAATCAACCGTGGGCTTGAGCGGCTTGACGAACGGGCTCGCGGTGTTGCCGGCCTCGGCAGCCTTGGCGGCAGCGGCACCGGACTGGAAACCCTTCTCGGGCTTCATGTGCGGGAACAGTAGCACGTCGCGGATGGAAGCCTGGTTGGTGAGCAGCATGACCACGCGGTCGATACCGATGCCGATGCCGCCCGCGGGAGGCATACCGTACTCGAGGGCGCGCACGTAGTCCTCGTCGTACTCCATGGCCTCGTCGTCGCCGCCAGCCTTCTCGGCCATCTGGGCGGCAAAGCGCTCGGCCTGGTCGACCGGGTCGTTGAGCTCGGAGAACGCGTTGGCGTACTCGTGACCGGCGATAACCAGCTCAAAGCGGTGCGTCAGGCGCGGGTCGTCCTCAAAGCGCTTGGCAAGCGGGCTGACCTCGATGGGGTAATCGCAAACGAACGTGGGGTTGACAATGGTGTCCTCGCCCAGCTCATCGTAGATCTCGGCGATAATCTTGCCGGCGGTCCACTCGGGCTTAATCTCCAGGCCCTTCTCGCGCGCGGCGGCAGCAAGCTCCTCGACCGGCGTGTCGATGGTGACCTGCTTGCCGAGCACGTCGGAAACGATGTCGGTCATGGGACGGCTGGCCCACTCACCAGAAAGGTCGATGGTCTGGCCCTGGTACTCGATGACCTCGGGGTTGCCGATGGCCTTGTTAGCCGCCTTAATGACACCCTGGGCGAGCGCCTTCATGCCCTCGAGGTCGGAGAAGGCACGATAGGCCTCCATCGTGGTGAACTCGGGGTTGTGGGTAAGGTCCATGCCCTCGTTACGGAAGATACGGCCGATCTCGAACACGCGCTCAAAACCGCCGACGATGCAGCGCTTGAGGTGCAGCTCGGTAGCAATGCGCAGGTAGCACTCCTGATCGAGCGCGTTGAAGTGCGTGATGAACGGCTTGGCAGTAGCGCCACCCTGGATGGTCTGCAGGATGGGGGTCTCGACCTCCATGTAGCCGTCGGACTCCATAAAGCGACGGAAGGTGGAGAGAATCTGCGAACGCTTACGGAACGTCTCGCGAACGTCGTCGTTGGCGATCAGGTCAACATAGCGCTGGCGATAGCGGGTCTCCTTGTCAGAAAGACCGTGGAACTTCTCGGGCAGCGGACGAACGGCCTTGGAAAGCAGGGTCGTGCTCTTAGGGGCAACGGAAAGCTGGCCGCGCTGGGTGCGCACAACCACGCCGGTCACGCCCAGGATGTCGCCCAGGTCGAGAGCCTTGAGCGTATTCCAGGCAGCCTCGTCCATGTCGTTGATGCGGCAGAACAGTTGAATCTCGGCAGTCGCATCGCGCACGACGATGAACATGATCTTGCCCTGACCGCGCTTGGCGACCACACGGCCGGCGATCTTCACGACGTCCTCGGTGTCCTCGCCATCGGCAAGCTCGGCGTACTTAGCCTCGATATCGGCAACGTAGTCCTCAAGCTCAGAGTGCTCGGGATAGGGGTTCTGGCCCGCCTCGAACAGGGCGGCGCGCTTGGCCAGGCGGGTGGCGCGCTCGTCGTTGAGCGTCGATGCCTGATCTGCGGCGTTCTGGTTCTCTGCCATAAGTTAGCTCCTCAAACTAAAACGCTCCCCAGGATTCGGTCCCAGGGAGCGAAAACATACCTTTACGCGGGACCGTGGTCTAGCGTGCAATCTTGGCGATGGTGTAGACGCGAGTCTTGCCGGAAGGCGTAACGACCTCGACGGAGTCGCCCTCGCCGTGACCGATGATGGCGTGGCCGACCGGAGACTCGTTGGAAATCTTGTGCTCGAGCGAGTTGGTCTCGGTGGTACCAACAAGCGTGACTTCCATGACCTCACCGTTGGGATCAATCAGAGAAACGGTGGAACCGATGGAGACGGTCAGATCGCCCGTGGTGGCAGCAACCTGAGCGTTGGCGAGGATGGCCTGGATCTCGGCAATACGAGCGGCGTTCTGGGCCTGCTTGTCCTTAGCGGCGTCGTACTCGGAGTTCTCCGAAAGGTCGCCGAACGCGCGGGCTTCCTTGATGTCCTCGACGATCTCCTTGGCGTAATCGCCCTCACGCCAAGCGAGCTCCTCGACGAGCTTCTGGCGGCCCTCAGCGGTCAGTACGATCTGGCTTGCGTCCATACGGATATCTCCCCAACTCTGATCAAACAATCAACTGTCAACAAAACGAAAAAGACCGGCTAGCCTGCGGGCAAGCCGGTCAGGTGCTCACCCCAAAGGGATGGGACTACTCTGCGTCCGCGTCGCTGTCCTCTGCCTGCTTCTTCTTGGCAGCAGCGAGCTTGGCCTCGAGCTCAGCGATCTCCTTGTCCTCCTCGGACTGCTCGACCACGACCTCCTCGGCCTGCTTGGTCTCGGCCTTATCGTCGCCCTCCATACCCTCACGGATATTCTTGACGGTAGAGCCGAGGGACTTGCCGAGCTTCGGCAGGTTCTTGGGCCCGAAGATAATCAGGACAACGACGAGAATAATGATGAGCTCAGGAGCCCTCAGTCCAAACATGTAGACCTCCACAATACAGCGAGACAAGCTCGAATGAGTATACCGCGGGTGCCGCGGTATCACAACAATAGCTAAAAAAAGGGACCGCAAGAAGCGGTCCCTCCTCATGCTCTGGTCGGGTTGACTGGATTTGAACCAGCGACCCCTGCGTCCCGAACGCAGTGCTCTACCAAACTGAGCCACAACCCGTTAGCTCGACTATAGTAACAAAGATTTTCGCCGTGTGCTAGAGAAATTTTTATTTCTTTGGCGCGTCGATTTGAACCGTGTTGGGAATAAGCTCAGTCGCGCAGGCCCACCAGCCATTTTGCTGGGCAGCTCCCGCAAGATGGGCTGCCGTAGCGACGGTATCGCAAATGGCAAACGAGCAGGCACCCGACCCGCACACGTCCACGGCAACGGTTCCCTCCTGTGCGCGCAGCCAGTCGAGGACCGTCTGGATCCGCGGCTCCATCTGCGCGGATATGACGCCCAGATTGTTATGAACGAGCGCATATGCCGCCTCGGCATCGCCGGCGCGTAAGGCAGAAGCAATCGCACCGGGTTTGTCCGCGGGCACCGGGCTCTCATCAAATCGTCGATACGCTTCAACCGTTGATACGCTCGTCTCGTGCGGTTTGACCAATACGACAGGCGTCGCCGGAAGCACAGGATACTCAGCGGCCAGCACATCTCCCCCACCTACGTAGAATGCAGGGCTCGAGTGCAAAAAGAACGGCACGTCGGCGCCGATACCGCGAGCGATGTCATCGAGCGCGGGGTCGGCGCGGTCGATACCCCACAGCTCGGTCAAGGCAACGATAACCGCGGCGGCATCCGTCGAGGGGCCTCCCAGGCCGGCGCACAGCGGAATACGCTTTTCGATCGTCACGCACACGTTGGCATCGCGACCGTAATGCTCGGCCATAGCGATTGCCGCCCGATAAGCCGTATTTTTTTGCATGGGAAAATCAGATGCCGGAATGGTTTGGACGGTCAGCGCCGGCGCAGGCGCGACCGTCACGGTATCGGCAAGACCGACGGCTGCCATCAGGGAATCGACCCTGTGATAGCCGCGGGCGTCGCGCTCGGTATGAACCCCCAGATAGAGGTTAATCTTTGCCGGCGCGGTAAGAATGAGGGACCGATCGGTCACCGTTAGTGCTCCTCGAGCTGGTTGCCGAGCGGGGTAAAGATATGCTCGCCGCTCTCGGGGTCGAACAGTTCGACCTGGCCAGTAAGGACATCGATATACTGGTAGGACTGACGCGATTTGCGGCCGCGACGCTCGTCAACCTCAACGATAAAGACGGCAGGGTGGACGCTCTTGATGGTGCCCATGCGCTCGATGACGCGGGTACGGCCCATGTTGGCCTTAACCTTGACGCGATCGCCCACCATATCGGTCAGCTTCTCGTGGATGTCGTCGACGTGATTGACTTCCATCTCTTCCATGAATAGGGCCTCCAGAGGGTGCAATTCAAAAAGGGGATAATACCCCTAAGATAGACAAAACTCTAATACTATAGCACCCTGCTGCAGCCATACGCAAGTAGCTAAAAAGCCCGGTCCCAAATTAACTACTTACAGACTATCGGTGTCGAGGACGATGGTGAACGGACCGTCGTTGACCAGGTCGACCTTCATGTCGGCGCCAAAGATGCCGTGCGCCACATGCTCAACGTCCTGGGCGACGAGCGTCAGAAAGTACTCGTAAAGTTCGTTAGCGACATCGGGCGCGCCGGCATCCGTAAACGACGGACGGCGGCCGTGGCGGCAGTCGGCAAACAGCGTGAACTGCGACACCACGAGTACCTCGCCGTCAATATCGGCCAGTGCCAAGTTGGTCTTGCCGTTCTCGTCCTCGTTGATGCGCAAGCCCCGGAGCTTGCCCCACAGCTTGTCGGCTTCGGCGCGTGTGTCGCCGTGGCCCACGCCCAGCAGCACCAGGTAGCCGCGTCCAATGCGGCCCACGCACTCGCCGTCGACCGTCACGCCGGCATTGAGCACGCGCTGCACCACCGCACGCACGGCCTACTCCTCGCCCGTCAGCTTGGCGGACAGATGCTCGAGCGCATGGAAACGATGGCTGATGGCGTTCTTCTCGTCCGCTGTGAGCTCGGCCATGGTCTTGCCCGGCGTATCGACCGGCAGGAACAGCGGGTCGTAGCCAAAACCGTGTTCGCCGCGGCCCTCATGCGCGATAACGCCCTCGCAGGCGCCCTCGCCATAGGTGACCAGGCCGTCCGTATCGATAAGCGCGACGACGCTCATAAAGCGCGCGGTACGATCCTCGTCTGCCACGCCTTCCAGGTTAACGAGAAGCTTGGCGTTGTTGGCGGCATCGTCGCCATGCACGCCCGCATAGCGCGCGCTATACACGCCCGGCTCGCCGTCCAGTGCGTCGACGACCAAGCCAGAATCGTCGGCGATGGCCATAAGGCCCGTCTCCTCGACCGCAGCCTGCGCCTTGATGATGGCGTTCTCCAAAAACGTCGTGCCGTTTTCCTCGGGGTCCTCAAAATCACCCAGCTGGCCGAGCGCCACAAAGCGCACCTCGGGCATGACCTTGCCCAAAATGGCCTCGATCTCGGTGAGCTTATGGGCGTTGCCGGTTGCAACGACGATGGTCGCCGCCGGGTCGAGGGTGTCGATGTCAATCTTCTCAAGTGCCATGGCTGGCCTCCTTGTCTCTTATAGCAATGCCGAGTTGAGGGCGACGAGGACCTCGGCCTCTCTCTCCCCTCTCAATCAACGGCAGTCTTATACTTCGACGTTTTCCCAGATAAAACCTACCAAAATTAACATCCCTTTTAGGCAGGTTAGGCGAGGGCCTGGCGCTGAAGCTCGATGAGCTCGGCAATGCCCTTGTCGCCCAGGTCGAGTAGGGCGTTGAGACGCTTGCGATCGAAGGGCGCCTGCTCGCCGGTACCCTGAAGTTCGATCATCTCGCCGGTGTCGGTGGCGACGAGGTTCATGTCGACCTCGGCGTGGCTGTCCTCGGAATAATCCAAGTCGAGCAGGGTGTTGCCGTCGACGACACCCATAGAAATCGCGGCAACCTGGCCCGTGAGCGGGATGCGCTCGATTTTGCCCGCCTCGACCCACATGGCAAGAGCGTCGTGCAGCGCCACCCAGGCGCCGGTAATGCTCGCCGTACGCGTACCGCCATCGGCCTGAATCACATCGCAGTCGACGGTAACGGTGTACTCACCGAGCGCCTTCATGTTGACGACGGTGCGCAGACTGCGGCCGATAAGCCGCTCGATCTCCATGGAGCGGCCCTTGCGGTTGGCATACTCGCGCTTGCAGCGTTTACCGGTCGAAGCCGGCAGCATCGCATATTCCGCCGTTACCCAGCCGGCCTTGGCGCCCTTTCGCCAGCCCGGCACGCCCTCCTCGATTGTGGCGGCGCACAACACGCGCGTGTCACCGAACTCGGCAAAACACGAGCCGTGGGCGTGCTTCATGACGCCACGGGTGAGCTTAACGGGGCGCAACTCGTTGGCGGCGCGACCGTTGGCGCGGTTGACCTGCATGTACTCCATAGAAAAATCCTTTCGGCAAAAGGTGTGGCGAAGGCTCTGACGGCGGCCTTACATCTATTTCAGCTCATCGATATCGATATGCTCAATGCTCTTGAGCGGCTGACCAAAGATAAAGCTGCCCGCCACCGCAAACTCGGCAATGTTATCGGCCGTCGTGGCAAAACGATGCTGCGGCTCGGCGGCGACGCCCGCCAGCTGCTCGCGGCGCGTGAGGATATCGGTCAGCTCGCGCGTGGTCTCCTCGGCGGAACTCACGACGCGTACCCCAGGCCCCAGCGCATGGCGGATAGGTCCCACCAACAGCGGAAAATGCGTACAGCCGAGCACCACGGTATCGATACCGTGGTCGCGCAGTGGCTCAACCGTGGCACCCACCAGCGCACGCACGGCAGGCGTATCGAAGATGTCCTCGTTCTCAAGCCACTGCTCTTGCAGATGCGCACCCGAGGCGAGCTCGTGTTCGACAACCTCGACAAAGCTCGAGGCGGGGCAGCCGTATACGTCGACGCCGG
>OGZR01000294.1_pt1 | contig 26155 bp, 14 predicted proteins | sample 1576851 | NCBI WGS metagenome assembly OGZR01 (sample SAMEA3541492, study PRJEB24748) | human gut metagenome | biome: human gut; feature: human-associated habitat; material: faeces | place: China | collected 2012
CTGCCGCACCTCGCTCGCCGTATCGGCACTTAGAATTATGCGGTATTGCCTTAATCTAACTGCGGGTTGCAAAAACGGGCACCCCATGCCGTGCGGCATCTCTTCGTTGCTGTTATAGTTTCTATTATATCATATGCTTCGCGTGTGTCAACGGATATTTTGACGAATATTATGCAGGCATCTCTTCGTTGCTGTTCACGCATTTTCTCTGCCGCTTTTCCTTTCCATCCTTCTTCACTTCATCCAGGCATTCCCGCTCACCTGCCTTCATTCTCACCTATTATCCCAAGGTCTATCTGAAATCAAAAAACGCCGGATATTTCCATTTCTCAGCTGCACCCCAACAAAAAAGCAGCGGCCAGCAATCTGCCAGCCGCTGCTTACCTTATTATAATAGCGCTTCCGGATGTTCCACTCCGCTTCATCTCAATTACTCTTCGCTGTCATCCGGGATATCTTCCTCAAAAGCATCCATCCAGCTTTCGTTGTGCCACTTATCTTTTTCACCTTTTTCCTTGGCGGCAACCTTCTGCCGTTGTGCCTGGTCGTTCATTATGGTGCCGATCGGGTTCAGCGCGCGTTCTTCAATAATGTGGTAGAACAGCCCCATCGGGTTATTCACGTTGGGGTCCTTGGCGGCCTTTGCCCAGAACACATCAAAGTCCAGTTCATGCGCCATAGCTTCCATCAATGGGGTCAGGCTGCCATACTTTTCAATCACTTCATTCATGCAGGCCAGGTAATGCAGCCGCATTTCGTCTTTCAGCCCATTGCGCAGGCTGGAAGGCGATGGCACGCACCGCGCTGCCAGGTGGCGGTAAATTTCGTGGTAAGCGCCGCGCTGGCCGCTCGTCAACGTCTTTTCCAGGTATCCATCATCTACAAACTTTGCAAACTCTTTTCGCATATCCTGCCGTTTTACAATCGTTTCGGGAATCAGCTCTACCTTGGGCGGCTCAGGCTCCGGCATCGTTTGCTGCACCGGCTCGTCCATCACATGGTACTCCGCTTCCAACAGCTCCTCTCTGGGTTCTGCTGCCGGCTTTGCCTTGCGGAAAATATAAATGCGATAGTTATCCATATCCTCGCGCAGCACCTTGTTCAGGTACCGCGCCGGGCTGCGCATCTTCTGCGACCGGGGAATGATCTCCTGTGCATAGCGGGGTGCCACACCGGCCAGCCAACTGGTCAGCCCGCCGCAATCCAGGATGATGGCATTCATCTTTCCAAACACCGTTTTGTTGCCGCCGTCCTGCTCGCCATCGCCTGCCTGGATGGTGCAGCAGGCATCTGCCAACACATCAATGATCACTTCCACCGCGTGCAGCTCTTCGGGCGTAATCTCCGCGCGCAGCTGATCCATGCGCGCTTTCACAACAATTTCCTCCCGCAGCTCGGTGCGGTGGCGTCCAAAGGAATAGGGGATCGTTGTTTCCGGTGCCGAAACATAATCAAAGGTGATCACGCTGGGGTCATCCAGCAGCGAATCCTCAATCGCCACGGTGGGGCGGCCCTTCTTTTTGCTCTTTTTGCGCACTGTGCTGTTAATGCTGTCCAGGTTGGCCTGTGCAGCGGCATCATCCACCGGGTCAATCGTTACCACCAGCGAAAGAACCTTCTGCCCTTTTTTTTCGTACACATCGTAATTAAAAATAATATCCGTCTTTTCGTTAATTTCCGCCTTTGCCTTTTCCAGTGCCAGGCGGCGGAAATCCGACCATCGGTTGGCCGTATACGAAAGCTGTTCATACAGCATGCTCAGGTTCCATACCAGCGGTTCCCCGGCCGCTTTCTTTTTCAGGTACAGACTCTGGTAGCTCTTGCACAGCTCGTAAATGCGGATGGAATAGGTGGACCGCATCAGCATGGTGTAGGTCACATCCATGGTGGTATACAGGGTTTTCAGCTGCACCAGGTGCGGTTTCAGCACCGGATCCAGCGTGATGGTCATGCGCGCGCGACCCTCATCAATGCGCACTTTATCGATCCAGCGGAATGTTTCCACCGTGGAAGTTCCGTTATTCTTGATCCACTGGATGGGCGCGTTGGCCAGCTCCTCAATATTTTTGCGCACCTGCTTGTACAGCGCCCCGCTGTGCGGGTCCATGCCGGTCATCTTGATAAAATCATAAATGCTCAGCTCATAAGAGGGCAGGTCCGTATCCTCCGGCTTAATCATCGAAAAAATATGCAGCATCAGGCGCTGCTGGCTCAGCGTCAGGTTGTTGCGCGTCATCTGTACAAGGTCATTGGATTTGCGAACGATGGTCTGGTCCCCGCGTTCTTCAAACGTAACGACAAACGGATCATCTTTTTTCTGTTTACTTGCCGCCATAAGCAGGGGCCTCCTATATCGGTTGCTGTATCCCGGGTGGTCACGCACATCATGCTGAACATTATAGCACATCCTGTTGTCCAGCGCAAGAATTGCAAATTTACACAGGGTTTCACCGCCATTACCCTGTGCAAAATGCAACACCTGCGTTTTGGTTTGCCATATATCCTGTGGGGGCTGCAACCCGGGTGCAGGTTACACAGGGTTTTATTGTGCTTTTTTGTCCTGCTGTTTCAGAGTTCTGTAACCTGATGGAATGGCAACACAAATTTTTTCCCGTTCTCCCCCATCTCCCGGCTTACCTCTGGTTGTTATTATGGCTTAGATGTTTAGTTTTATATTAGTAATAGGTAGAGCCTGTGTAATTTAACAACGCAAACCTGTGTGTTCAACCAATTGCAGCCTGTGCATTCCACCACCACTTTCCTGTGCGGAAAGCAACCTGCGTAAAGTTGCAAATAAGCCAAAAACAGCCAAACCTGTGTAAATTGCAACACGGGAAACGGGCCTATCCTGTGTGGTTTTCCAACAGGTACGCGGGTCACGGCGGGGCAGGGGAGCGGGAATACCCTGTGTAAAATTGCAACTGTTCCGGGGGTAACCTGTGCGTTTTTCCAACGGTAAGCGGCATAGGGAAACAAGGCAATCCTGTGCGCTTTTCCAACACGTTTCGGGAATGTTCGGCACAGAATGCGGGCAATACCCTGTGCAAAATTGCAACAGCTCACAGCTGCTTCAAATAGATCAGTTGCAAATTTACACAGGGTAGCACCACTATATTATAAGGTAAGTGCCGCACAGAATGGCGCGTGAGGGGTTGCAGTTTACACAGGATAGATTGAGAGCTGGGAGCTGGGATCTATCTGAAACGTCAAAAAGCTCGTCTGTTTCAGGGCAATACCGCATAATTCTAAGTGCCGATACGGCGAGCGAGGTGCCGCAGCTGCTAAGCCAAAAGCGCAGATAATACTGGATATGTATTATCGAGCATTTTGGCAACGCAGATGCCGTGCCGCAGCTGCCGGAGCGGTGCTTAAGCCGCAAGGCGGGAATTGTGCGGTGTTGCCTCAGTAAACGCAGCCGGATTTTGTGCTTGCGAAAGATCCGCTGTTTTCGTTGCTTTCAGATGCACCTCAGGAGCTGGCGCAAATAGAAATCGGCAAGGGGGAACCGGGAATCAGGGGCGGGGCAGGGGGGACAAAAAAGCGAATGGCATATCTGCAGCAAACCCGCACCCCGTTGTAAAGGGAGAACGGCGTCCCGTTGGCGGGCATGCAATCCACCAAACACACACCCGCCGCCGCAAACACCGCAAACCGTTTGCAGGGGCGCGGTGTACCCATCGCGCCGCAAAAAAACGGGAACCGTGCGCCGCAAACCTGCCATCCCTCCCACAAGGCGCCCACCCAGCCGCCAGACCCCGCCGCAAACAGGCGCATGCGAAACAAATAATTGCGCAAAAACAGGGAAACGCAACAAAAAAGGCGAATTTTGCTGCAAAGTTGCGCTCTGCGTGCGCAGAGGATCATAAAACGCACGGTCAAAGTATATAAAATGACCGCTGCCAAAAAGAAAATTAGAAATAAATTATACAAAGGCTTTGAACATATTGTATAATCGGAGGAAAGCGCAATCAGTAAAAATGCTGAAAAACAGGAATTTACGTGGATTGTATTGCCTTTCTGGTGTAAAGGTGCTATATTTTAACAATAAAAAGTAAATGCGCAATGAGAAGACTCGATGCGGTTTTTTTTGAAAACAACAGGGCAACGGTTGCGCAAGTAAAAGAAGCCAGCTTCTTTTACTGTTTCACAGGGATCCCCTGTGGAACAATGTGCTTCCATCAAGCCAGCGCGAAAGGCGGGTGAGCAGATTGAATAGAACAGGAAACAACACAACAGGTTGGGCGCGCCGGCTGACAGCGCTGCTTGTCACCGCTTGCCTGGTTATGGCAATGGCCCTGCCTGTATACGCCGAGGTGGATCTTCTGCCCGACGCACCTGACGAAGTAGAGCTGCTGGAGGATGAGCCGGGAACGGCCTCCGGGGAGGATACCGCTCTGCCGGAGCAGAACGCCGCCACCCCGGTGCCAGATGCCGCCACCCCGGAACCGGAACAAAGCGCCGGGCCGGAGCAGAACGCCCCGACCGAAACGCCGAAGCCCACGGCAGAACCCACTCCGACCCCGGAACCGACAGCCACCGCAACGGCCACCCCTGTGCCGACCGTGACCCCCACCGCCACCCCGGAACCGACCGAACAGCCGCAGATGGACGCCGAGGAAGCGGAAGATATGGATAGGGCGCTGGGGGTTAGCACACAATCTAATCAGTTTACCGTTTACTTTGCAGTCCCGAGCAGTTGGGAAGTAACAAAAAATTCTACAATTACCTTTAATGCAAAGCGCGGAAATGGCAGCCAGGAAAAAGACGGAGAGATTGGCGAACAGCCAATGTCCCTTGTTCCCGACAAAATTACTTCCAAAGGCCAACGCATTTATAAAATAAATGGCGACCAGACGATATGCCCCTGGGGCGGATATGTCTGGATGCAGTTTACTTTAGATAAAAGCCATAAAGTAAAAGTAACAGCTCCACCTGAAGAGAACAATACGACAAATCATTTTGTAAAAGTTGACGTATTTAATGACAAATATTATGATGGCGATGCAAACAGCGTAAATGGTGATGTAGCTTGGAATGATGCCGTCTGGGCAGATGCATCAGCATTACCTAACCCTGCTGTCCACACCGCTTTTGGCGGCCAGAAGATGGTCTTTGAAAACCTGAGTGATTCTGACCTGGCAAATGTAACCGCAGTATTTACGGAACAAGATTCTTCCGAAAAAACAACGGAAACTGAAACGGTAAAGATCGGTGATGTTGCCAAAGACAAAAAGCAGGGTTTTGAAATTCCTACAAGTGCCTGCTCTTCTGTTCAATTCTTTGCCGAAAATGGTAGCAAACCGTTAAGTGAGAGCTATAACTTCTACGAACAGGGAACAGACGGAAATACATTCCTTTATAACGCAAGCAAAAAATATTGCTTTACTTATAAAGTAAATAACCAATCCACTTGGGGAACCCCGCAAGGCAAGCAAGGCAAGCAAGTTATTTACTTCGATGCAACTTTCTCCGGGCTTTCTTATGAGAATGAAACAAGTGAAACACATGGCGCGATTGGATGTGGCATGCCGACGAAGGACGGTAAGCTTTGGTGCTATCTGACGGGCGATGGTAAGGATCCTATAACAAAAAAGGAGATGAATCGACTAGAGAACACCAACATCTGGTATTGCGAAGTGCCGGATGGTTATACAAAAATCCGTTTTGCTTCTTGGGCAGTTGAGAACGAAAAAGCAGCCGATAACGGTGATGGTACGGACATGATGGACATCCCAGCCGACCTTTCCGAACCGTGTTTCTTTGCGGATGCCAGCGATGATGTAATTTATAACGGTGGCAACCGCGGAGGCTACTGGGCTGAAAAAGGTACCCTGCGTGATGCCAAAGAAGGCAAGAAACTGACGGATGATGTTGTAGATATTCGTAAGGCAACATTCAAAGAAGAAGCAAATACCAAGTATGTATCCAGCACATTGTATGACTATTATACAGACTATGAACTAAATGGGAATAATAGAGATAAGTATAATAGTGAATATTATACACCGGGAAAAGGAGGCGGCTTTGCAAGTCAAAGAAGCTGGGTCGTGTTCCGCCAATTTGACAGAGCATTAAGTGATTATTACAGTAACTGCAATGCGCAATATCCGATTTATACCGGTCATTTCCAACCTACTTATTCAGACTGGGGAATTAAGTTTGAAACGATCAGCAGCGAATTGAATCTTTTTGGATTTAATTTACGAAGATTCATGGCAATCAATAACTCCACAATCAATGAAGATGGAGATGGTACACGTTATGACTATGCCTATCAGGGATTGGTTGCGAATACAACATCCAACGGTAAAGCAACAGGTGAGCCGCTGCTGAAGGATACACTGAAGGATACAAAAGTAGTAGAACCGCACTTCAACAAAGAGTTCCTGAGCGGCACCAACAGCAAAAACGCAAAGCTTGGCGATGTGTACAATAATGTTGCGTTCCCCTTTACCAAGAAACAGATTTTTGATGAGGATAAGGGCGTTGATTACTGGTACTTTGACAGCCAGGATACGACCCTGTACTTGAAGCAGGATTCCGACACAAAGCAATATTTCCTGAAATCAAGCACAGAGAACCGAGAACGGTCACGCAATCTTGATTCTGACTCCGCACAAAAAACAATAACTAAAAATGGACAGAACGTCAGTTCCTATGGCTACTTCCCGTTCAACGAAACCGCAACTGTGGGCCGGGCTTCTACCTACAATTACGGCTTTGGCACCAAGCTGCAGATGGATTTTACCCTGACGGATGACGGCATGGTGGAAGCAGACAAGGCAGATGGAAAAACCAGCATCAAGTTCTTCTTCTCCGGTGACGATGACGTTTGGGTATTCATTGATGGCCAGCTGGCGCTTGACGTTGGCGGTGCCCATGGTAAGGTTTCCGGCCTGCTGGAATTTGGCAAGAAAGAGGAAGAAGGAAAGGAAAAAAATAGTGTAACAGCCTATGTCAGTAAGGTCAAAAAAGGCGGAACGCCAGAAAGTAACCAAAATGGAAGTCCTGCCAAGACCGTAAAATATAATGGCGAGGACATCAATTTCTACGCGCAAGGCACTACTCTTACATTCGACAAAGGCCAAAAACACACCCTTACCATGTACTATATGGAACGCGGTATGTGGGAGTCCAACATGGCGGTGGCGTTCAACTTCCCGGATAATAACGAGCTGCAGGTTCAAAAAGAGGTCGATCTGACCAACGTTACTGATGATGACTTCAAAAACTGCTTTAAAAACCAGAAAATCTTCAACTTCACCATCCAGAACCAGGCAACCCATTATGGAGAAAAAGAGGCCGCTAAACCGAATCCAAGCGATACCGAAGTGGTGGATTTGACTGCGAAAGAAAACAAGATTGAACCCGCAACCAAACAAACCGAATCAAACAAAGGCGACTACATTTTCGAGTTGGCTACAAACCCCGAGCAAGGTTCCGGGCAAGATGCCAAAAAGGTCCTTCACTGGTACGCACGCTATACGGATACGCAAAGTGCAGCGCGTGAGAAACGTCGTGGCATCCTGACGCTGGAAAACCCCATCAATATCAAAGACATGCGCTTCCTTACGTTCCAGGTTTACGTTGATACAACGGATGGTAGTGAAGGTGGCCTTTCCCTCAACAACCTGTATCTGGAACTGCTGGATGATAAAGACGTCCAAAAAGGCAGCCTTGACACATCAGGCATTAACGGCGCAACGTATGGCTCGGTCGAAGTGGTGACAAACCAATGGGTCACCGTAAAGCTGGACCTGCACAAGATGAAAGAGCAGGGCGATTTTAACAACAACGTCAAAACCATCCGCGTGGGCGATAACTATAACCGCCACATCTATTTCAGGAACTTTACCTTCATTCCCAAAGCGGTGCCAAGTAAGATGACCGGCTTTACAACCGATCAGGAGGACATCCCGGATTACGGCTCCGCCAAAAGCGGTCATTTGGAAAACGCCGAAAACGCACAGTACACCTCCACCATGGACACAGACACCCAGTTGGTGGACGGTGACGGACGCTTTGTTCTGGAAGCTGGAGAAACCGTTACCTTCAGCGACCAGTTCCGCCGCGGCAGCTACATTTCGCTCAAAGAGGATCTGAACCCAAACCTGTACGACACCACATGGACCGTGTGCGAGAACGGGCAGGTGGTTGAGTCGATGAGCGGAGGTGACAGCGTAAGTCTTCCTGATTCAACACCTTCGTTAAAAGAGCAGAAGGGAAGCAGCCCCAATGATGGCCGAACGGAAAAAATAAGAACGAATGATGATCAAACGAATAATAACTATAAAGGAACCAAACCCAAAGCCGACACCATCGTCTTCCGCTCCTATAAGGACCCGGACGAAACAAGCTCCACGCTGACAAAGCTAAAGGTAGAATACGTCAACAAGGTCAAAACCGGCGGGCTGAAAATCCAAAAGCAGGCCGCAGCTGGTGAGGACGATATCATTAAAGGCACCTACAAGTTCAAAGTTACCTTTAGTGATGTTGGCGGTGCTGGTCTGGAAAAAAAGCCCATCGAAAAACCCGTTACGATTGATATGAGCCAGGGCAACACCGGAACCATCACCGGCATCCCCGTTGGCACCCGCTATACCATCGAGGAAGTCGAAACCAGTGATGGTTCCACACTGCAAAGCGTAACCGTTCCGGATGGTCAATACGCCCATGTGATCGGCAAGACCATGGTGGAAGGCGAGATTGTGGAGAGCAACAATCCGAACGATCTGGAAGTTACCGCAATCTTTACCAACACCAAGCGCAAACTGATCAACATTGAGTTCAACAAGCTCTGGGAAGATGCAGATGGTACGGATCTTAGTACAAAGAAACCGCCGGATACAATCTACATCCAGCTCCAGCGCCGCCTGAAAAACGGCACAGGCTATACAGACTGGGAACCGGTAAACTACCCGACCGCAGACAGCCCAGACTATGTTACCATTAACCGCGATGATTACGGCTGGAAGTGTATCTTTAACAACCTGGATCAGTACCCAATTAACGGCAGCGCGGATAATAACTATATTTACCGCATTGTGGAAGGTACGGTAGAGAATGGCAAATTTAAACAGGCAGCGGAAGACGGAACCATTACGATTAACGGCAATACGTATGTTGTAAAGGCTAAAGCAACACCAAAAAGCGAAACGAACAACGCGGGCAGCTCAACAGGCAATACAGCCACAGTAACCCCCGATGGAACCATCACCGGCGGCAGCGGCAAGATTGAGCTGACCAACAAGCTGCAGAACCCGAAGTTTGGACTGAATATCATCAAGAAGGACGCGGAAAAAGGCGAAAATGACAAAGAAGTATTCTTGAAAGATGTTGAGTTCAAGCTGGAAAAGCTGGTCGATACAACAAACGAAGGAGAACCGCAGAAGGTAGATACTGCCTATAAATTCGATAACGAAAACACAGGTTCCATTACCGCCACAACGAAGGGCGACGGCAAAATCACCGGTGTGTTCAAAAATCTGGAACCCGGTACATACCGCCTGACGGAAACCAAGGCACATCCGGGGTACAACCTGTTGGCACAGCCAATTGTGATCGAATTTACCCAAGACGGCAAGTGTTCTATTGATGGGCAGGTAATTACGGACAAAGACAAGTTTACGAAGTCCGGCAACACCTACACCATGACCCTTACCGTTCTGAACCGTAAAACGCCTGAGCTGCCCCACACGGGTGCAGACGCGCCAAGCCTGTGGCTGCTGATCGGCATGCCGCTGGCGGTGGCAGGGCTGTTGATATTCACATTCCGCTACAACAGGAAAGGGGGCCGGCGACATTAACCATCCCCCGGAAACCCAGCAACCCCCAGGGTACAGGGCCTGCCCGCCAGTGCGCGCCCGTTTTACGGCAGGGCGCAGCCTTAAGCCAAGTGGGCAAGCGGCCCGGTTTTCCCTCCCTTTTTTCTTTACGGCACAGTGCGGGCAGCGCGGCAGCGTTTCCCCGCTGCGGCGCCCCGCACTGCACGCCGTGCTGATGCAGAACCCCTAAGCCGGGCGGCTTTGCCGCCCATCCGATGATGACTTTTTTTAAGAGAAGAGGTACTGAAATGAAAAAAGCAAAACGTTTTCTCACAGGCCTGTTGAGCGCCGCCCTGGCCCTCAGCCTGTGCGCCATGCCAGCAATGGCAGCGGAGGGTGAAACAACAACGCCACCCCCTGCAAATCCGGTTTGGACGGAAACGCAAGGTTCCATTACGATTCATAAGTATGAGTGGAACAATACAGAGAGAGGGCCTGCAACCGGCGAGGAAGAAGACAAAAATCATCTTCCTTCGAAAACCACTGATGGCAAAACTGAAACGCCTACTCCGTTGGCAGGTGCAACCTTTACCGTTTATCAGGTTAAGAATGCAAATGAACTGAAAAAATATTATGATGGTGAAGAGGTAATTTGGCCTAAAAGCTGGACAGAGTATGCAGAAAAGGATACTGCTACCGGCGGTTATAAACTGAGGAGTGACGTGCCTGCAACTGTAACTAAAGTCGGTTCGAAAACGACAGATTCCACTGGCGTTGTTCAGTTTGGCAAAGTGCCGGGTAAAGATGAGAAGACAGAAGTATTGCCTTTGGGTCTTTACCTTGTGCTTGAAACCGAAACACCGGATTCTGTCAGGACTGCATGTGAGCCGTTCTTTGTCTCTGTTCCTATGACAAAAGTCTCGGGTGATACGAATGGCGGTCTGACTGATTGGCTGTACGATGTTCATGTCTTCCCGAAAAACTCTACTGCATATGGTAAGGCTGATTTGCAGAAAGTCGGTAAGCAGAGCGGTACGGATGAAGAAGTTCTAACCATGCAGGGCTACAAGTTTAAGCTCTATAAGAAGAATGATGACGGAGCATGGACTTGGATTGAGAGGAAGCCTGCAAATGGCGTAGATAATGCAGGCGAGTGGCTTGACGCAGATAATAAAACGGGTGTCCTTACCACGGGTGCAGAGGGCAAAATCAGCGTTTCTGGTTTGACCAAAGGTGTATATGCCTTTGTGGAAACTGAAGTTAATGCAAACGATGGTTACATTTTGGATTCCGGCATTGCCTATGTTTTTAAGATCGATGACAATGGCGATATGGTTGCAGCGACCGAAGCTGATGTTGTAAACGAGATATACCCTGAAAATGCAACGAGCTTTGACTTTACTGCTTTTAATGCAACAGAGGTTAAAGTAAAGAACTACAAGCCGGACTTCAAAAAGGAAATTACAGGTAAAAAGGATGCAGACTATGGCATTGGTGATGATGTTCCGTATACTCTGACTGTCAATGTTCCTGAAAACGTTGCAAAACTGAAGACTTTCACCGTATCTGATGAAATGAATAGCGACCAGCTGGTTGTTAATAATGATATTGTTGTTAAAGGTGTAAAAGTTGGCGAAGCTGTAGAAAAGAAATTTGAAGAGGGTACTGAGTATACCCTGACGCCAACGACTGATACGGGTAAGTCTGGCTTTACGATTGCATTTGATACTAAAAAGATTGCTGAATATGCAGGTGGAACCATTACCATTACCTATACCGCAAAGCTCCAGGACAAAGCTTCGGTTGGTGAAGTGGGCAATGTAAACAGTGCCGACCTGAAATACTCCAAGAAGACAGATATTAAAACTACCGAAGAGGATCCTCCGTATGATATCCATGACGAAGCTGTTGTTTATACGTTCAAGACTGGCATCCTGAAAAAGGGTGATAGTGCGGATGGCGAACCGCTGGAGAATGTTGAATTTACCCTTTATAAAAAGGTTAATCCCAAAAAAGATAAGATTAACGAAGCTGGCACCGCCGTTACGTTTATGGGTGCTGATAAGACCATTTTAACGCCTGCGGAAGCAAAAGCAAAAAAGCTGAACGTTACTGATGGTGAGAATGAGCCTAAGTGGTTTGCTGTTATGCCTTTGAAGACGGGCAAAGACGGTAAGGCTGTTGCAAATGGTTTGCCGAATGGCGAGTATAAGCTGGTTGAAACCAAGACTCACGAAGGCTATAACCTGTTGACTGAGCCGGTGGACGCAAACCTGACTCTGGACTACACCACCAAATGGGATGATACGAAAACCTTTGATGAGACGGGTAAACTGATTAAGCATGACTACAATACCACCAAGGTTATGAATGGCGATACTGAGTACAAATATGCAGAGATCGTCATCATCAACCGCAAGGGCTTCAACCTGCCCACCACCGGTGGTTTCGGCACCCTGCTGTTCAGCGGCATTGGTGTGCTGCTGGTTGTGGCCGGTGTTGGCGTGCTGCTGAGCCTGAAAAAGAAAAACCGCGCCTGATGCGCCCGCCGCAAGGCAAAACAATTTTACAATTCACCAATAGGGTATAGAGGGATAATCCATCATACACAGGGGGAGGGCCGGGTTTGGCCCTCCCCCTATGGTGGGTTATTGGGGAATAAATTTTTTTGGGTGTACATGGCCGTTGTTCGGTTGATTTTTAGGCCCTGCGTGTGGAACCACCCCATGGGCGTCAGGTTTGCGGCGAGAAACCACCCCTCAGTCACCTTCGGTGACAGCGCAAACAGCGCCCCGTCCCCTCTGTCGCTTCGCGACATCTCCCCGCCCCGCGGGGAGTCACCCCTCAAGGGGCGCCAATATCTCACCTTATGTTTGCACTGTCTGCAACGCAGACTGAGGGGGGGTTCCCCGTGCAGAACCTAAAAATAAATATGGCAAGGCCCGCCAACGGGCCGATGGCGAGCATCGGCCCCTACAAATGATTTGCAATGTTTGCGGCGCGGTCCACCACAATGATTCATGATTCTTTATTATTTATTCTTTCGCCTACCTCCAATTCCTCATTGCTAATTCCTAATTCTTAATTCTTAATTGCATCAGTTCCCAACTTCAACCCTCTCACGGAAAGGTTCGCGGTGACGCTATGGATACCACAACAAAACTAAAAGTCGGCTTTGCGGCCTTGATGATCCTGTCCGGCATTGGGGTGGCATCGTACCCGGTTATCAGCAACGCGGTGGCGCAGCGCCACGCCAGCGAAGCGATCCAAAATTACGATGATACCGTAAAAAGCATGGATACCGAAAAACTGGACGCCGCCAAGGAGGCCGCCCGCCGCTATAACCAGCAGCTGGACAGCGCCGTGGAGCGCGATGCCGCAGGCGAAGCGGAGGATACCGGCACCAGCTATGTGGACCTTGTGGATGTGGGCGAAAGCCTGGGGTATATCACCATCCCGAAAATTGACGTCAACCTGCCTATTTACGAAGGCACCAGCGATGATGTGCTGCAAAAGGGCGTCGGCCATCTGGAAGGCTCCAGCTACCCCCTTGGCGGCGAAAGCACCCACAGCGTGCTGACCGGCCACCGCGGCCTGCCCGAAGCCGTGCTGTTCACCGACCTGGACAAGCTGGAAGAGGGCGACTGTTTCTACCTGCATATTCTGGATGAAACGCTGGCGTACCAGGTGGATCAAATCAAAGTGGTGGAACCGGAGCACACCGAGGATCTGGACATCACCGCGGGGCAGGATTACTGCACCCTTGTTACCTGCACGCCGTATGCCATCAACACCCACCGCATGCTTGTGCGCGGCACCCGCATCCCTTATAATGGAGAGGAAGAAACCAACACCCCGCAGGCCGTGCAGTATCAGGCGCTGCGCACCGGAACGGTGGTCAAGCGCGTGGTGGATGCCTGGCCGTGGATCGCGGTAACGGGCAGCATTGTGATCGGCGGCGAAGCGCTGCTGCTGCTTTTGCTGCTGCACCGCTGCAAAAAGCGCGAGGAGGATGACTAAATGGGACGGCTGATTGCTAAAATTCTGGCCTGGCTGGCCATTTTGCTGGGGCTGGCGCTGTTGATACAGCCCACCGCTGCCCAGTGGTGGACCAGCACCCGCAACGCCAAAACCGCTGCGCAGTTTGCGGCCCGCGCCGAAGCCCAGCCCACCGCCCCCGCGGCGGAGGAAACCACAGCCGAACCCCCGGAGCCGGAACGCGCCTACCCTGAACTGTACGCCGCGATGCAGGACTATAACGCGGAAATTTACGCCGGGGGCCAAAGCGGCCTGACCGACCCGTTCGCCTATGAGGAAGCCCCGCTGGACCTTGCTGCCTATGGCTATGACGATGATGTGCTGGCTGTGCTGTGGATCCCGCGCCTGAACCTGGAGCTGCCCGTTTACCTGGGCGCCAGCCGCGAAAACCTGGCCAAAGGCGCGGCGCTGCTGGGCCAGACCTCGATGCCGCTGGGCGGCGAAAACACCAACACCGTGATTGCCGCCCACCGCGGCTATTATGGCGCGGAAATGCTGCGCAACGTGCAGCAGATCCAGGTGGGGGACAAGATCCAGCTGACCACCCCGTGGGAAACGCTGATTTACCGCGTGAGCGAGTTGAAAATTATTGACCCCAGCGATATCAACGCCGTGCTGATCCAGCCGGGGCGGGACCTGCTGACCCTTTCCACCTGCCACCCCTACACCCGCAACAGCCAGCGCTACCTGGTAATTGCGGAGCACGACACCGCCGCTGCGGACACCACCAAAGAGGAGGATTTGCAGGAAAGCGCCGCTACCTGGGACGAAACGCCGCGCCAGGTGACCGTGGAGGATGCCGGCGGCAGCTCCATTGCCGAAGTGGCCCCCCAGGCCCTGACCCCATTGCCGGGGGAGGGCAGCGCGGAATCCGAGGGGAGCGCGATCTCCAATACCATGATCTGGCTGGAAAACAACGCACTGTGGGCCGGGCTGGTGGTTATTGCCGCCGCCGTTGGCATTATGGTGATATGGAAAAAACACCGGGAGGATTAACCATGCAGTACACACAGCAGGCCGCCGCCGTTACGGCCGAAGTAAACAAGGCCGTGCAGGGTAAACAGCAAACGGTAAACACCATCTGGATGGCCATGCTGGCGGGCGGCCATGTGCTGATTGAGGATATTCCCGGCGTGGGCAAAACCACGCTGGCGCTGGCCTTTGCCCGCGCGCTGGACCTGAAAGAAAGCCGCGTGCAGTTTACGCCGGATGTTCTGCCGTCCGATTTGGTGGGATTTTCGGTCTACCAGAAAGAGACCGGCAAGTTTGTGTACCACGCCGGTGCGGTGATGTGCAACCTGTTTTTGGGCGATGAGATCAACCGTACCTCCTCCCGCACGCAGTCGGCTTTGTTGGAAGTGATGGAAGAAGGCACGGTGACGGTGGACGGCGTTACCCGCCCGGTGCCCGCACCCTTTACCGTAATTGCAACCGAGAACCCCATCGGCGCCGCCGGCACGCAGATGCTGCCGCAGTCTCAGCTGGACCGTTTCATGGTCTGCGCCGTAATGGGCTACCCCGATGAGGAAGCGGAGCTGGCAATTTTGGCCGGGCAGAGCAAAGGCCGCCTGCTGGACCGTGTGCGCCCCGTTGCCGGTCAGGCGGATCTGCTTGCCATGCAGCAGGAGGTCAGCACGGTATTTGTGCATGAGCTGATGTACCGCTACATTGTGGCGCTGGCCCAGGCCAGCCGCAAGGACCCGCGCCTGGCCGTGGGGTTAAGCCCCCGTGCCACCCTGGCGCTGGCCAGCATGACGCGCGCGGCGGCGTACCTGGCGGGGCGGGATTTTGTTGCCCCGCAGGATGTGACCGCTGTGTTTGATGCGGTTGCCCGCCACCGCCTGGTGCTGAACGACCAGGCCCGCGCAGGCGGCGAAACGGTGGACAGCGTAATGCAGGACCTGCTGCGCACCGTGCCGCGCCCCCGCCCCGAAAAGGCTGACCGCCATGGCAGGTAAGCTGGGCCGGGCGCTGGTGCTTTTGGTGCTGCTGGCCGCGGCGCTCATCACCCAGGCACCGCTGGCGGTGTTCCTGTTAGCGTTTGCGCTGGTGCTTCTGGTGCTGCTGCGGCTGGACGCCGCCTATCTGCGCAGGCAGGTAACGGCAGAGCTGCTGGTGCCGGACAAACCCGTGATACAGGGCGAAGATTTTACCCTGACGGTTCGGCTGCGCAACCGCAGCCGGTTGCCCATCCCTGCGCTTGTGGTGCTGCTGAACGCCGCCGATGAATGGGGCGGGGGGCAGATCACCCTGCGCTGCGCCGCCATGTTGGGCGGCAGAGAGAGCGCCGAACAGCGCATTACCTTAAACGCAGGCAAAAGCGGCGTGTGGAGCATTGCGGTGCGGGGCATCACCCTGCGGGATCACCTGGGGGTGTTCACCGCGGCGTGCCCGGCTGCCGTGCAAAGCCAGAGCATCTGTGTGCTGCCCGCTGCCGCGGCTGGCAAAGCCAAAGCGGAAACCGCCCCCGATGAGGACGGCGACGAAGCCGACACCCGCGCCGCCCTGGGCGGCAGCTATGAGCTGCGGGAGTACCGGGACGGGGATACCATCAAGCAGGTACACTGGAAGCTGAGCGCCAAGCTGGACCGCCTGATGGTGCGCGAACCGCTGACCGCCCTGCGCGCTGCCCTGACCCCCGGTGGGGACCTGGACGGAGCGGAGGAATGGGGGGATTTTCCCCAACAGGCGGCGAAGCACCGCAAAAACCCGCCCAAGCGCAAAAAAGAACGTACTGCCCTGAGCCGGCGCGGCGCTGCCGACCCCGGCAGTGGGCTGAAGTTTGTGGACCGTGTGCTGGTGAGCACCCAGCGCCCCGCAGCGCACCCCGCGTTGTGGCTGGCGGCAGATGCCGCGCTGCTGCTGGCGCTCACCTTTGGTTTGCTGCTGGTGCTTTCCACCGGGTTCGGCATTGCGGTGCCGTTGTGGGTGTGGCCCGCGGCAGCCGCTTTCTGCGCCGGGTGGGCGCTGTTCCTGCGTGCGCCGCAAGCCCTGCGCCGCTGGGGGCTGCTGGCGGGGGTGATTGTGTATCTTGTGGTGTTGTTCATCTGCCAGCGGAACTTTTTGGCCGGTGCGCAGCAGTGCGCCGGGAACATTGCCCAAAACCTGAACGCCCGCCTTGGCAGTGCGCTGCCGGTGGCCCAGGGCGGCAGTGCGGCGCAGCTGGGGCTGTTTTTGCTGCTGGCCGCCCTGCCCGTTACCGGGGCGCTGGCCGCTGCGGCCCTGCGCCGTGCGGATGCCCTGCTGCTGGATCTGATGCTGCTGCCCGTTGTTGTGCTGCTGGCGCTGGCCGGGGCCGCGCCTGCTGTGCCCGCCTGCCTGCTGCTTTTGGCCGGTTGGATGGGGGCGTGGGCGGCTTCCTGCTCGGTGCAGCGGCGGGCCTTGTGGGGCAGGCGCGATACCGAAAACTACCGCCAGAACCTTTGCCGCCATTATAACATCCAAAAGTCTGCCGCGCTGGCGGCGGGCGGGCTTTGCCTTACGCTGGCGCTGCCCTGTTGGTGGCTGCTGCGCCCGGCGCTGGGGGTTCCCCTTGGCTGGCTGCAGCCCGCGGCCCAGCGGGTGGAATCCGCCGCGCTGAGCACCGCCATTACCTGGCTGCCGCGGGTCAGCGGCGGCAGGCTGAACATTCAGGTAGAAGCCGCCGCCGGTGGTGTGGCGGATGGCGCCTTGAACCAGGGCGGGGGTATCCAGGTCAGCGGAGTGACGGATCTGGCCCTGACCGCCAGCGACAAACCCGAAGAAACCGTATACCTGCGGGGATTTATCGGCGGCAGTTATGACGGCACCACCTGGCAGGCCCCTGATGCCGATGCCTTTGACAGCGCCGCTATGAACTGGAAAACCGAGGATAACGCCCGGCTGACCATTGCAAGCCTGCCATTTTTGCGCACCGCCTATGACGGCACCGCCCAGCCCCAGACGCTGACGGTGGAGCGCATCCACGCCGATACCCAGTACACCTATGCACCGTACAACGCCTACTGGGGCGATTATTACACCATCCAGGGCGATGGCGCCGCCGCGGGCCAGACCGCGCAGGACGATGTGTTCCTGTATTACCCGCGGGATACCGCCCAAACCCAGTTGGAAGCCCGCGCCGATGCCGACCCCAGCGTGCTGGACCGGATGGAAGCATCCTATGCCGCTTACGCCGCCAGCCGCTACACCGCCGTGCCGGACGGCTATGACGAGCTGCAAACCCTGTGCGATGAAGCCAAAAAGGACCAGAAGCTGACCGAAGCTGCGGACATTGGCGATTACATCCGCGCCTACCTAAACACCAACTACCAGTATAACGCCAGCGCTCCCCAGCCGCCGGAGGGGGCCGACCCCATCCGTTACTTTTTAACGGAATCCAAACAGGGGTACAGTGTGCAGTTTGCTTCGGCGGCGGTGGTTATGTTCCGCATGTTCGGGCTGCCTGCGCGCTATGTGGTGGGCTATGCCGCGCCGCAAAGCCTGTTTACCCAACAGGAGGACGGCAGCTGGCACGCCATTTTGCAGGACGATAACGCCCACGCCTGGGCGGAGGTGTACATTTCCGGCCAGGGCTGGACCCCCATGGAGATGACCCCCGGCGTGCTGGTCAGTGCCCAACAGGCCGACCTGCGCACCGACCCGCTGCCCGAAACTCAAGGTCAAGACACCGCCCCCGCAGCAGGGGAGAGCAGCGCAAACGAACCCGCAGCCACCATCGTGCCCCGCAGCAGGCTGGTTTTGGCGGCGTTGCTGGGGGGTTGCCTGTTGGCTGCTGTGGTGCTGCTGGTGCTGGCCCGCCGCCATGCCATGGGGTATGGCCGGGGCAGCTGCAACGCGCGGGTGCTGGCCGTGTTTGGCAGCATCTACCGCCTTTTGGTGCGTCGCGGCCTGCCGCCGGATACACCATCCGATGCGCCGGAGTTTGCCGCATTTTTGCAAAGTTGTGTCCCCGCCCTTGAACCCCAGGATGCCGAAGCTCTGCTGGCATTGGCCCAAGCCGCCCAATTTGGCGCAGGTACGATGACTGAGCAGGATACGGACAAAATGAGAAAACTTTACCTGGTTATAAAACACACTGGAAAACGGAAACAGAGCCAGAAATCGGTTGAAAAGCAGAGCCAGGAATGATATAATGACCCCATACTGGGGTAGCGTGTTCTTTGCTTTCTTTGCACAGGGGGCTACCATGATCCAGGGAAATGTGGTATAATATGTTAAGCCTATTAACCAAGTAGGGAATGGCCGGGGTGGGGGAATGGTTTCTGGAACAGTACCCTGGGAACTGCCCGTGGGGCGGAAAACCGGCAAGGACAGAAAGAAGATCTTATAGAAGCAAACGTTAACAGGAGTAAACCCATGCCGCGCCGTAAACAGACAGAAGGAGAAAAAAAAATTGACATCAGCCAGATGGCTGAAGACCTTGGCGTGTCCAAGACCACGGTATCCCGTGCCCTTTCGGGCAATGGCCGTGTCAGCGAAGCGACCCGCGCCCGCGTGGTCCAGTACGCCAAAGAGAAAAACTATGTGCCCAATATGCTGGCACGTGGGTTGGTAACCCAACAGTCTTATAATATCTCACTGGTGTTCTCGCGCCAGTTCGGCAACCTTGCCGCACCATTTTTGCGCAAAACCGTCAGCGCCGTGTACGATATTGCCACCCGCAATGATTATGATGTGCTGATGACGATGGTGGGCGAGCAGGAAACAAGCCCGATGCAGCGTCTACTGGTCAACCGCAAGATTGATGGCGTGATTCTGGCCCGCACGCTGGAGCGTGATCCGCTGATCCCCATGCTGCAAAAAAGCGGCATCCCCTTTGTTGCCATTGGCCGCCCGGCTGACCAGGATGTCATCTCGGTGGATCATGATCAGGTGGGCGGCTGCCGCGAGCTGGTCAGCCTGCTGCTGATGAAGGGCCTGCACCGCATTGCTTTGCTGGGCGGATCCATGCTATACACCGTCAACCAGTCCCGCCTGGAAGGCTATAAGCAGGCGCATGACCGCGCCTGCTGCAAGATTGATGAGAGCCTGCTGTTTTTGGAGCTGGAAAGCGACGATCTACGCACCAGCGCTGTGGAGCTCGCGGTACAGCGTGGGGCGGACTGCATCCTGTGCATGGATGACCAGGTTGCCCAGCTGGCTTTGAACACCCTGAGACAGCTGAACCTGCGCGTGCCGCAGGATATCCGCCTTGCCTCCATGTATGACGATGAAGCGCTGCAGGGGTGTACGCCACAGATCACGGCGGTCTCTTTTGATGCCGAACAGCTGGGCCGCCGTACCGCACAGCAGCTGCTTTCCCTCATCCGCCATCAGCCGGTGGAAACCCGCACCCTGCTGGGGTACCAAGTGGGGTTGCGTTTATCGACCCAGACCTGAGAGAAAAGTAGATAATTATAAATCAACTGCCCGTACACGGTATGATAAGCCGTTGTGCGGGCAGTTTTTTCGATAAGGAATTTTGAAAAAATATAGCGGCCACATAGTATCCCAGCGCCGCAGCGTCAAGCACAACAGGGCAGGGACACAGAAAAACAGGAGGCAACAAGTATGAAGTGCATGGATAAACATGGATTTAAGCAGCAGAATGTTTTTGGCACCGGTGCCTCAAACACTGCTTACGCCAAGTTTTTCATTGGCCAGTCGTTCCTGAACCCGCTGACCGACCCCAAAACCGGCCTGTTTTTGGCCAACGTTACCTTTGAGCCCGGCTGCCGCAACAACTGGCACATCCACCACGCCGCCAAGGGCGGCGGCCAGCTGCTGGTTTGTACCGCAGGCGAAGGCTGGTACCAGGAAGAAGGCAAACCCGCTGTCAGCCTGACCCCCGGCACCGTGATCACCATCCCTGCCAACGTCAAGCACTGGCACGGTGCCAAGGCCGACAGCTGGTTCAGCCACATTGCTGTGGAAGTTCCCGGCAAAGATTGCAGCAACGAATGGTGTGAGCCCGTTACCGATGAAGAGTACGCCAAACTGAACGGATGAGCAGCCGCTAATAAAGGCAACACCGCACAATTCCCGCCTTGCGGCTTAAGCACCGCTCCGGCAGCTGCGGCACGGCATCTGCGTTGCCAAAATGCTCGATAATGTCGGGTTGCGGTACCCGCATCGTGCTTCGGGGGCAAAAGCCCCTCGCACTCTGCGACCGCTGCCCCTGCTTCGGTTCGCTGTTTCCGCCACTGGCGGCGCTCACCTTTGCAGCATCCAGTATTATCTGCGCTTTTGGCTTGGCATCTGCCGCACCTCGCTCGCCGTATCGGCACTTAGAATTATGCGGTATTGCCTAAAGAATAATGGCGGTGTGCGCGCCACGCGCGCACATTAAAATAAGGCGTTACTTTCCTTCATTGGCAATTTGCTGTAGGAAAGTAGCGCCCTATTTTTTGAGCCGTGCCACCGCACGGCGGTCCACCAACATTATTCTTTATTTATTATTATTTATTATTTTGCTTTCTCAGCGCCATTTTCACCACCAGCACTAGGGCCGCATACAGAATGCCGCCGATGGCCCAGATGAACCAGCTGTATTGGGGCTGGCCGTTGCCCCTGGGGCCAAAGGTGTACAGCAGGAATGCCGCCGTGACCACCAGCCAGTACACCACGCTGATGGCGATACGCAGCTCACGGGTGGCTTTGTTGTGGCGGGTGTAGTCCCCTTCTTCCAGCAGCTTTTCCGTTGCGCCGTAATAGGTCCCGCCCAGCACAAAGGCAAAAACGCCGCAGGCAACCAACACCAGCAGAACACAAACCGCCGCATTTATCACGATTCCGCTGTTCACCATCATGGCCACAAACAGCGGAATAGCGGACAGAATGCACAGCACGGTGCCGGTCAGGTTCAATTTATCATAGGTGGGACGGTACGACGCCTGGCGTTCCCGCACCATGCCGGTCACGCCGTATTCTGTTTCAAAGGGTTCCTTTTCCAAAAAATCAAAGTCCTGGTTCTTCGTACCGCACAGCATAAACAGCACCACAGCCACGCATACCATTACCAGCAAAACGCACAGGCCAATACCGGTCGCCACCTTCTCGTTCAGGCCAAACTGGGAATGCTGGCAGATTTCGCCCAAAAGCAGCAGCATAACAGGTGAAGCAACGCAGAGCGCGGTTCCCCACGCCATGTAGGGAGCGTTGACCTTTGCCTGGGCCAGGGCAGCGTTAGCCTGCTCCAGCGTTACACGGCGCAGGGCGGTGAGCTCACTTTCGGCATATTCCGGTTCGCCCATCTCGTCTTTTAACAGGTAATCTGTGGTAACGCCAAACAGCTTGCTGATCTGCAAAATCTTTTCAATGTCCGGCACCGACTGTGCACCCTCCCATTTGGAGACCGACTGCCGGGTCACGTTCAGCTGTTGGGCAAGTTCTTCCTGGGAATATCCTGCCTTTTTGCGCAGGGCAATCAATTTGTCTGCAAAGATCATGGTCAATGTCCTTTCTTGTGTTGTGGGTTTTGTTTCGGTGGTTTTATCGTACCAGCTGGTGCCGTTGCAAAAAAGAACCTGACTGTTGGAAATGTGTCAACCGCCGGTTGCGGGCAAAAAATTTATCGTAGTATCGCTTACAGCGCAAACATTTCTTTGCAGATCGTTTTGCCTGTCTGCGTTTTGAAAATTTTATCCAGCGCGTTCTGCGCCGCTGCTTTGGGTACAGAATCCTCATACAGATTGACCAGGAAATCCGCTTCCACCAAGATCTGATAGTCCATTCCGTTGATATTGGTATACGTATGGTGGTGCCCCACCAGATAAGCAACGCGGTCGGCCTGCGCCGGGGTAAAGCCGCATTCCAACATCATGGCGCGGGCCGGGGCGGGGCCGAGCTCTTCCTGATATTTGCCCGCGGAGCTGCCATAGGTCTGCTCTGCCGGTTTGATTCCGATATCATGCACATAGGCAGCGGCTTCTAGAATTTCCAGCGTTGCGGCATCCATCCCCTCCTGCCGGGCAATCAGCGCAGCAAAGCTGTGCACCTTGATAAAGTGCTGGATGCGGGCAGGATCCGCTGCGTAATATGTAATCATATGCAAAGCAAGGTCATCCAATTTTGTCATGTCTTATTTCCCCTCTCATTCTATTACAAGTCATGCATCTGTCTGTATTGTACTGCACCGCCCTATAAAAGCAAGGGGTAGTTTTCCTTTTTGGGTGTCAATCGTAATCGTATTCCGGGCTTTCAGCCACGCGGGTGTCCAGCCAGCGGGCCAGACGCTCCATCTCAGCATTGGTGATGCGTCCGGTATCCGATAACGCCGCCACCATACTGCGCAGGTCCCCGCCATACAGAGTTTGCAGGTGTGCCGCACTGACTGCCCCGCAATAGGTCACACGGCGCACCAGCGGGGTATAAATATTTTTGTTGCCCTCCTTTTCGGGCCGTACATAACCCTTGGCTTCCAGCCGCAGCAGGAAGTTGAGCAGTGTGGAATCCGCCCACACACAGTCCGGCGGCAGTTTGGCCGCGATCTGCCGCCGGGTGGCCGGTTTGCCGCAGGCCCAAAGCGCCGCCATGACCTGCTCCTCACTGGTTGAAAGTGCTTTCATTTTTCTCTCCACCCAATCTTTTATGTTCGTGGTTGATTTTTGTGCTTTTATTTTACATCTGTGGCAGATATTTTAGCAAGGTGCATTTTTGCACAAAATGTGCACTTACTTTTTGGCTGTTTTGGTGGTCAGCATTTTACATTTGTAAAAGTATCTGTTTTCGTATTGCGCACATCTGTACTTATTGGCAGGCTGCCCGCGGCAATTTTCCACTTTTTTCGGTATTTTGACAAACGTGTTTTGCTTGCGGGCGGGCAGGCACAGTGCGTATAATACAGGTGTTGTGAAAAACGAATCAACAAAGCAAGGCGCAGCGCGCCGCTTTGAGCTTGGGTGTAAGAATGAATTTAGGAGGTAACCTCTTATGAATCGTGTGTATAATTTCAGCGCCGGTCCTTCCATGCTGCCGATTCCCGTTTTGCAAAAAGCTCAGGCCGATCTGCTGGACTACCATGGCAGCGGTATGAGCGTGATGGAGATGAGCCACCGCAGCAAGTGGTTCGATGAGATCATCCAGAACACTGAGGCCGGTATCCGCAAGGTGCTGAATGTGCCCGACAACTACAAGATCGGTTTCTTCCAGGGCGGCGCAACCCAGCAGTTCGCCATGGTGCCCCTGAACTTTATGACCACCGGCACGGCGGATTATCTGGTGACCGGCAACTTCAGCAAAAAGGCTGCCGAGGAAGCCGCTAAGTTCGGCACAGCCCGCATCGCTGCTTCCAGCAAGGATAAGAACTTCACCTATATTCCGGATGTCAAGGCCATTGCGTACGACCCAAACGCCAGCTACATCCACATCTGCCAGAACAACACCATTTTTGGCACTACTTATAAAGATGTGCCGCAGGTGGACGGCATCCCCCTGGTAGCTGACATGAGCTCCATGATTTTCAGTGAGCCGACCGATGTAAGCAAGTACGGCTGCATCTACTTTGGTGTGCAGAAGAACGTTGCCCCCGCCGGTATGGCCATTGCCATCATCCGGGACGACCTGCTGGGCAAGAGCGCCAAAGGCATCCCGGCGGAAAAGATCCCCACCATGATGAACTACACTACCCTGTTGGATAAGGACAGCATGTATAACACCCCGCCGTGCTGGTGCATCTACATGACCGGTCTGGTGATGGATTACCTGCAGAATGAGGTTGGCGGCCTGGAAGAGATGGCCAAGATCAACCACGCCAAGGCCAAGGTCCTGTATGATTACCTGGACGGTCAGGACTTCTATAACAATCCCGTTCAGCCGGAATACCGCAGCATGATGAACGTGACCTTCACCAGCCCCAACCCGGATATGGATAAGAAGTTCTGCGCCGCTGCTACCGAAGCCGGTTTCGTGAACCTGAAAGGCCACCGCCTGGTTGGCGGCATGCGCGCTTCCATCTATAACGCCATGCCTGCCCAGGGTGTGAACGACCTGGTTGATTTCATGGAGAAGTTCCGCAAGGAAAACGCGTGAAATAATGAGGAATTAGCAATTAGGAATTGAAGGCTGACTTTATGTTTTGCTCAAATTCCAATGTTCTTGCTGATTTCTCTGCCATACCGTTCATTCCTAATTGCTCATTTCTAATTATTACAGGGGGTTATCCGCCATTATGTATACCATCAAAACCATGAACGCCATTTCGCCGGTTGGGCTGGCAAAGCTGCCGGCCAACCAGTTCGAGATCAATAACGAGGCTGACGACGCACAGGGCATTCTGGTGCGCAGCGCCGACCTGCATGATGTCGCCCTGCCCAAAAGCCTGCTGGCCATTGCCCGCGCAGGTGCCGGCACCAACAACATTCCCATTGACCAGTGCACCGAGCAGGGCATTGTGGTGTTCAACACCCCCGGTGCCAACGCCAACGCTGTGGCCGAGCTGGTCATCGGCGCGCTGGTGTCCGGCAGCCGCAATGTACCGGACGCTGTGCAGTGGGCGCAGGGCCTGAAAGGCAGCGCCACCCTGGCCAAGGATGTGGAGAAGGGCAAAAAGCAGTTTGTCGGCCCGGAACTGCGCGGCAAAGCCATCGGTGTAATCGGCCTGGGTGCCATTGGTGCCCGCGTCGCCAACGCCGCCGTTGCCCTGGGCATGGAAGTTCTGGGCTATGACCCATACATTTCCATTGACGCTGCATGGAGCCTGTCCCGCAGCGTACAGCACTGCGTCACCCTGGGCGATATGCTGCCCCGCTGCGACTATCTGACCATCCATGTGCCGTACCTGCCCTCCACCAAGAACACAATCAATGCCCAGACGCTGGCCATGTGCAAGGACGGCGTGCGTGTGCTGAACTTTGCCCGCGGTGAGCTGGTTGATAACTTTGCCCTGCTGGATGCTCTCGGCACCGGCAAGGTTGCCCAGTATTTCTGCGATTTCCCGGCGGAGGAGCTGCTGGGTGTGAAAGGAGTTTACTGCACGCCGCACCTGGGCGCTTCCACCCCGGAAAGCGAGACCAACTGCGCTGTGATGGCAGCCAATGAGCTGAGCGACTACCTGAAAAACGGCAACATCACCCACAGTGTCAACCTGCCAGATGTCAGCCAGCCGCGCGTTGGCGGCAAGCGCATCTGCATCATTCACCGCAATGAGCCGGGCGCAATCTCTGCCATCACCGGCATTCTGACCGCCGCCAACCTGAACATTGAGAACATGGTGAACAAAGGCCGCAAGAATGTTGCCTACACCATGCTGGATGTAACAGGCAACGTGGATGCCGGCCTAACCGCACAGCTCAGCGGCATTGATGCCGCCATCCGCGTGCGTATCCTGTGATAATACCTTAGGCAACACCGCACAATTCCCGCCTTACGGCTTAAGCACCGCTCCGACGGCTGCG
>OGZR01000297.1_pt1 | contig 25946 bp, 23 predicted proteins | sample 1576851 | NCBI WGS metagenome assembly OGZR01 (sample SAMEA3541492, study PRJEB24748) | human gut metagenome | biome: human gut; feature: human-associated habitat; material: faeces | place: China | collected 2012
GGGAGCCACAACAGAGTAGTCTTTTGACTACTCTGTTTTCTTTTTTATCTAAATTGGCTCAATTTCAATAGTTGGGGTAACCCGAAAAATAGAATATATGATAATTACAAGCGGCAGAGAATTATTCTATCGCTTGTTTTTTAATCATATTAAGGTGTAAAAACATTAGTTGACAAAATTAACTTTATGCGTTACTATGAAAATGTAGAAATTGCACAAAGCACAAAAATACAGTTTATAGATAAAGGAGGTAATTAATTATGAAAAAAGTATTTTTATTGTTCCTTATGTTAATAATAGCTTGTTTTATTATCATCGGCTGTAAAGACTCTTCAAATAACACCAATAATTCGAGTAATGCAAATGTTGGAGTGTTAAGAGATTTATCTGTGAATTTGGAAAAGAACTATAGCGTTCCCGATTCTGACAGCAATGTAATTGAACTTGCTTCAACACCTGATGAACTTTATCAAAATGACCTTAAGAAATTAATATCAATATCGGATGATGTGATCCGTGTAACAGTTCAAAATGTGGCTTATACAAGCTATGAAGGCGTTGCTTGGACAAAATTAGATGTCCTGATAACTGATACATTAAAAGGAGATTTAAAAGTCGGAGATGTAATATCAGTATTTAATTTGGGTGGATATATTCCGCTTAGTGAACATATTGAAGGACATAATGATGCGTTTCGATTTAAAAATTTAAGTGCAGAGGAAATTAAAACGACTTTTCTTAAAGAAACAATTGACGGTGAAAAAACGGTTCAAAAGTCGGATGATTTGATACTGTGTTTAGTTCAAACTCCTAAGAATAGTCCGTTGCCGAACGGTGCATATGAAAGAGTTTCTTATACAGGTCAGTTATATGCTGATGGCGACAATAAATTTGTTCAGATGATTACTGACAGTTCCGAAACAACAGAGAAAACATATTCCTATGACGATATCAAGAAAATGACTGAATAGGAAAAGTTATAAAATAAATAGCGATAATCATAGCGTGTAATGGTAGCACTGCAATATTATGATCAATGTCAATAGTTGGGGTAACCCGAAAAATAGAATATATGATAATCACAAGCGACAGGAATTATGCTGTCGCTTGTTTGGCTGTTAAAATACAAACCATACTATTTAATTTTGCATTGAATTTAATTGAGAGGTGCTATATAATTAATATCAGAGTAATAAAACATTAAAATTCTGAATTTAAAGGGTGATTATTATGCCGTTGCAGATTGTTCGGAATGATATAACTAAGATGAAATGTGACGCAATTGTTAATGCGGCAAACAATTCGTTGCTTGGCGGAGGCGGTGTTGACGGTGCGATTCACCGTGCGGCGGGGAACGAATTGCTTAATGAATGCAGAAAACTTGGCGGTTGCAGAACGGGTGAGGCGAAAATTACGGGTGCGTACAAACTGCCCTGCCAGTATGTTATTCACACGGTCGGCCCTGTATGGCAAGGCGGAAATTATCATGAGGAAGAACTACTTTCGTCATGTTATCGTAACTCGTTGCAGCTTGCAAAGGCTTATGAATGCGAATCGGTTGCCTTTCCTTTGATTTCATCGGGGGTTTACGGCTACCCAAAAGAACAGGCATTACAGGTGGCAATCAACGAAATCTGTAAATTTCTTGCAGACAACGATATGCTCGTTTATATTGTTGTGTTTGACAAAGACGGATTCCGTGTCAGCAAAAAGCTTGTTCGTGATATTGCCGAATACATTGACGAACACTATGTTGAAACGCACTATTCCGAAAACCGAAGTCGTGGATTATCCCGTCTTTTAAGACAGCCGGAGACTTATCCAATGCAAACCGCAGCTTTGAATTTAGCTGATGTTGTAAATCAGCTTGATGAAAGCTTTTCTCAGATGCTTTTGCGTAAAATTGACGAAAAAGGTCTTACGGATTCTCAGTGTTATAAAAAGGCGAATGTTGACCGCAAGCTGTTTTCTAAAATAAGAAACAATGTCAACTATAAACCTAAGAAAACTACCGCAATTGCCTTTGCTGTTGCACTTGAACTGTCGCTTGATGAAACTAAAGAAATGCTTCAAAAGGCCGGCTATGCACTTTCGCACTCGAATAAATTTGATGTTATCATTGAATATTTTATTCAAAAGGGCGAGTATGATATTTTTACTGTAAACGAGGCTTTATTTGAATTTGACCAGGTTTTGTTGGGTCAGTAAATGTCGCATTTTAGGCGACCATATGTTATCCCGAAAGTTATATGATTAAGTCAAGATAAAAAACTTAATTACTTTTGGAGGTAACAACTATGAAAAACAACATTACAGAATTGGTATTCATTCTTGACAGAAGCGGTTCAATGTCAGGGCTTGAACAGGACACAATCGGCGGATTTAATTCGCTCATTGAAAAGCAACGCAAACAGAACGGCAAGTGCTATGTTTCAACCGTATTGTTTGATCACGAAACCGAGGTTCTTCACGACAGGGTTGAATTGTCTGAAATTTCAAAAATGACTGAAAACGATTATACGGTTCGTGGCTCAACTGCACTCATTGACGCTATAGGCGGTGCAATTCATCACATTGGCAACATTCATAAGTATGCAAGAGAAGAAGATGTTCCCGAACACACTTTGTTTGTGATTATGACCGATGGAATGGAGAACGCAAGCCGTATCTATTCAAGCAATAAGGTCAAGAAAATGATTGAGCGTCAGAAAAATCGCTACGGCTGGGAATTTCTTTTTATCGGAGCTAACATTGATTTCCTTGAAACCGCAAAGCATTTTGGAATCAATTCCGACCGCTCCGTTAATTATCACGCTGACGGTCAGGGTACGGCTGTTGTTTTTGACGCAGTATCAAAAACCGTATGCAATTTCAGACAAAGCAGACCGCTTTCATCGTCTTGGAGCGATGAGATAGACAAGGACTACGAAAGCAGAAAATAAAAGGCAAATTAGTTTTAATTTCTGCATTTATACCATAAACAAAAGACCTATATTTACTTTAGAATAAGTAAATATAGGTCAAATTTATTGAAGTCACATTGGAAAGAATCAATCTTTTTATACTTGAAATTACTTTTAATGCATTTTGGCATTTTTGTGAGTTCATTTTTTACAAACCAAATTTTATGATTTGGGTCAACTTTGTCTGCAATTTCATTTTTGTTTATACATTCAACATTTTCAAATGCCTCAAACCAGTTTTCTTTGTAGGTGCAAAGGTGGGTGTTGTTCGGATAATAATACGACATAATTCCGAATGCACTGTCGCAGTAAACAAAAGTGTCTGATTCTGACTGTTGAGAACTGAATCTTTCACGAAAATTTGTCATTGACGGATTATATTCAAACAATCCTGTTGCAACAAGACAGCCGATATTTACAACGCAAAGCAGGGTGCATATTACTTTGCTCGGCTTTGGTTTTATATCTTTTACGCCGAAAGCAACGAGAATTGCAAAGATACCGAGAATTACAACGCTGTATCTTGCAATGTAAAACGGGCGTATAAAAACGGTTACGAACAACCCGATTATTTGAATCCCCATAACGCAGACATCTGCGAAAATTATACACAATTTTCGGTTGCTCTTTTTCATAAGAACAAGTGCAGATACTGCTATGCCCGATATGAATACAATTACAGACAACGGTTCAACTCCGCTGAGCCAAAAATTACTTGAGGCTGATTTTGTTTGATTTAAAAGAGGAATTATCCAAAATGAATATCCTGCCACCATAATAAGGTCTGCAATAATAACACGCTTGAACAAATTTCTGTCTTTAATGAGCAGATATATATTTGCAAAAGCAAAGATAATTGCAACTGCAAGAAGTGCGTAGATGTGATTGTATGCAGCCCCAAGTCCTGCTATAGCAAATAAAATGCAGTGATGAAACTTTTTGTTTGCTATAAAAAGCAGGGACTCAATAAAGCATAATGTAACAAAAAATATACTCCATGAGTATGACCTTTGCTGAACGCTGAAATAGAGCATCATTGGCACAGCTCCGACAGTCAGCATATAAATTATTGATGCTTTACTGCCGTAGTGCTTTTTTATGATTGTGCATCCCAAAAACAGCGTTGCAATGTAACCGATTGCCGAAAATATTTTTGTTGCTGTTATTGAGTATCCAAAGATGCAACAAAATGTTTTCAGCGACAAAAAATACAGCGGTGGGTGCATATCGGATTTCAGAATATTGATTATGTCTGAATAATTGTGCTGAATCAGCGACAGCGTGTACGCCTCGTCAAACCATATATTGTCATTAAATATAAGTGTCAGGGAAAACAATGACAAAACGGCAAATATGATATATACCGTATGATTTGCTCTGACTTTTAATTTGTGCATCATAATATCTCCGTTTCTGAGTTTATAGGATAATTTTACCATTACAGGGCTATAAATTCAAGATTAACGGAAAACGGTCTGTCTGTGATAAGTGTTTTACACACCTGAAAAGGGCGCTGACCGGTAGTATGGGCTTATAGCCCTAGAGCAAACCACCCGTTGGACGGGTGGTTTTTATTGCATAATTATATTGTCTTTGAAAAATTCCTCAATAAAATTCTTCATTTTCTTATATTGTCGATTAAGCTTTGTGAATATTAAAATCCACACACCTGCAAACAGTAATATCGGAACAATTGAGAATATCAGCGATGCCAAGTTTTCATTACAAAAATAATCGTAAATTAAAAGACCTGTCAAAAACAGCACGAAAATCATAAAAGGTATCGGTAAAAGCAGATATTTCAATGATTTCATTTTTAATGTCAGAACCGAGCCGTTTGCTGAGTTTTCAACAGTTCCGTCAAAATCGGGAGATTGGTTGTCAGGTCCGCCAAATGGGTGATTTTTTGAAAGATGAATTGTGAATTTGTTCACAAAAAAATTGCCTGCAATTTTTGGTGTATCGGGTTTTGTATTGTCCAAAGCCTTCATTCTTAAAGCGTTAGAAACCTGATTGGCAGAAATGTTCATTTTGTAGGAAAATGATTTAATGCAGTTGAACATAACAATTCTCCTTTAAATTACTGTTCTTTCAGAACACCGTTGCGGTAGGCGCAGAGGAGCATTGAAAGTCCTTCAATGCGGTTACGGATTGTCTGACCGTCATCGGTTTGTGCAACACGGATTCGGTTTTCCGAGGTGTCAAAAACTTTTGTTGTTGAAAGAATGTCCTTGTTTGATTTGATTGCGTTGTCAATTCCCGCAAAGGGTTCGTGGGTGACAATTCGCATACCGTAGGAATTATAGACGAGCGTATAGCCTGCCGTGCCTGTCTTGTTCTGATATGCTCTGCAAAATCCGCCGTCAATAACAATCAGCTTGCCGTTAGCCTTTATCGGACTTTCGCCCTTTTTGCGGATAACGGGAACATGACCGTTGATTATGTGACCGTGATTTTCCGAAAGACCGAATTCTTTCAAAATCCTTACGCAGGCATCTTCATCGTGATAGAGCGTGTAGTAATGGTTGCGTGTTTCCGTGTGAGTTTCGGAATCGTCAATAAAGAACCGCTCAAACGAGCACATCTTTTCTCTGCCGAAAAGCGGTGAATGTTTTCCGCACCAGAGATACCACATATAGTCGTTGCCCTTTTGCCTTTCGGGAGAATTTTCGGTGGCAGAGTGTCCCTGACGAACAATCTTTTCAAGCTCATCAAGCAATGCTTTTCCCGAAAGCACACAGTTGCCCGTGTCAAATTCCATAAAACTGCCGTCCTTGTTCATCGGAATACAGCCGTGGAGCAGAAGATTATTGTTGCAGCACTTGTACATTCCGCCCTTGGCAAACAGAAAATCAATGTGTCTTTTCAGCTTTTCACTTGCCATAAAGGCATTTTTAAGCTGTTCCATAACCCGTTTTTCCGTCTTTGTCAGTTCATACGGATAGTCATGGTCAACTGTGGGGAAGAAGGTGTCGGAAATCGGATACTTCTTTTCGCCGACAGTTACGGTCGCATTTTCAAAATCAATCTTGTCAAGCAATCGCCTGTCGCTCATATTAAAGTTAGGATTGCGGCTGACAAGCTGACCTTCAAGCTTAAAGAGAATAACGGCAATCGCCTTGTGCATATCGGCAACCAGCAACGGATCGTTTGAGGTGTAGGGCGAATCCGCAAAAGGACCTTTCGGCATAAAGCGTTCAACATTTCCGCCGCCGTAAACATCCTTTGCAAAAAGCGAGAGATCACGCAGACTTATTCCGTAGCCGACCTCGATTGTGTCAAGATTGCCGTATGAAAATGCGTTGTTAAGTGCAGCGGCAATGCAAGCCATACTGCCCGATGCCGCACCCATCCAAAGAATATCGTGATTGCCCCACTGAATGTCAACACCGTGGTGCATCATAAGGTCGTCAAGCACAATGTCAGGTCTTGCACCTCTGTCGAAAATGTCGCCGACAATGTGGAGCTTGTCAACAATAAGTCTTTTTATCGTGTCACAAAGCGAGAGTATGAAAACATCGGCTTGTCCTGCCTCAATAATTGTGTGTAGAATATTTTCGTGGTAGGTTTCACGGTCTTTTTTGCCTGAATCACCGAACATAAGCTCCTCAATGATGTAGGCATAATGCTTTGGCAGAGTCTTACGAACCTTGCTTCGTGTGTATTTGGAAGAAATGTGTCGGCAGATTGCAAGCAATCTTATGAGTGTTAATCTGTACCATTCTTCAATGTCGGTTATTTCGCTTTTGTAAACACTGAGTTTTTCCTTTGGATAATAAATCAGCGTTGCAAGCTCGGCACGCTGTTCGGATGTGAGAGTATTTGAAAAAAGGTCGTCAATCTTTTCTCTGATTGAACCCGATGCGTTGTTGAGAATATGTCTGAATGCCTCGTGCTCACCGTGAATATCGGAAAGAAAATGTTCGGTACCTTTCGGCAAATCAAGGATTGCGTGAAGATTAATCATCTCTGCCGCCGCCGACTGAATGTTCGGATACTGCTCCGAAAGTGCCTCAAGATAGAGAATATTTTCCTGCATTTGCTTTTCATCGTAATGTTTCATCAAGTCCGCCTCCGAAAAAACTTTTACTGAAATCAGTGTATCACAACGCAAAAATTATATCAATATTATTGCAAAAGATTTTGCGGAATTTTCTGCAAAAACAAAACACCCGACTTCCGTTTTGGTCGGAAATCGGGTGTAAAATGTTTAGTTTAGTGTGAGATTTGTGATTTGCACCTGTATCGGCGGTTATTGCCGTACAGTAGCGGCGATCAGTGATCGCCATTTGATTTGCGGCAAACGCAAATCAACAATTTACATAATTGAGCAGACAAGGTCTGTGTATTCGGACGGATTTTCAAGCGGAAGTCCTGCGATTAGAAGCGCCTGACTGTAGAGAACCTCGGCATACTTCTTTGCTCTGTCAACATCGCTCTTGATAAATTCTTCCATCTTCTTAACGGCAGGGTGAGAAAGGTTAAGCTCAAGCACACGCTGAGCCTTCATATTTGCGTCAGGCTGAACTGAGTTGAAATACTTTTCCATTTCAAATGAAATGCCGCCCTTTGCCGTAAGGCAAACAGGATGTGAAACAAGTTTCTTTGATGCGGTAACCTCTGCAACCTTGTCACCGAGTGTTTCCTTAACAAATGTAAGAAGTGCGTCCTTGTTTTCTTCATCCTCTTTATTTTCCTCGGTTTCAATGCCGAGGTCATCGTTCATTGCCGAACAGAATTTCTTTTCCTTATATGTCATGAGTGACTGTAGAGTAAACTCGTCAATCTCCTCTGTACAATAAAGAATTTCGTAACCCTTTGAGCGGATAAGCTCTGTCTGCGGAAGTGTGTCGATTGCAGCGGCATTTTCGCCTGTTGCAAAGTAGATGAACTTCTGATCCTCTTTCATTCTGTCAACATATTCCGAAAGCGTAACAAGCTTTTTCTCGCTTGAAGAATAGAACATAATAAGATCCTGAAGTTCTTCCTTGTGCATACCGTAGTCCGAAACAACACCGTATTTAAGCTGTCTGCCGAATGCGGTGAAGAATTTTTCGTAATTCTCACGGTCGTTCTGAAGCATTGAAGTAAGCTCGTTTTTAATCTTCTTTTCAATGTTCTGAGCAATTGTAATGAGGTGACGATCATGCTGGAGCATTTCTCTTGAAATGTTGAGCGAAAGGTCTGCGCTGTCAACAATACCCTTTACAAAACGGAAGTGCTCGGGCAAAAGCTCTTCGCAGTTATCCATAATAAGCACACCGCTTGAATAAAGCTGAAGTCCCTTTTTGTATTCCTTTGTGTAGTAGTCATAAGGAGCAACAGACGGAATAAAGAGCAATGCCTTGTAGGTTACAACACCCTCAACAGAAGTTACGATAGTTTTAAGTGGCTTGTCCATAGCCATAAATTTTTCGCTGTAGAACTTGTCGTATTCTTCCTGAGTAACATCTTTCTTTCTTCTCTGCCAAAGAGGAATCATGCTGTTGAGTGTTACGGTTTCCGTGTAATCCTCATATTCGGGCTTGTCGCTGTCCTTGGTTTCTTCCTTAACTCTGCTCTTTGTCATATCCATAACAATCGGGTAGCGGATGTAGTCGGAATACTTCTTGACAAGTCCCTGTATTCTGTACTGCTCAAGGAATTCGTCATAGTTTTCATCGTCTGTGTTATCCTTGATTTCAAGAATAATCTCTGTGCCGGCATTTTCCTTTTCAATCTCGCTGATTGTGTAGCCGTCTGCACCGCTTGACTGCCAGCAATATGCCGTATCCTCGCCGTATTTCTTTGTGTTTACGGTAATCTTCTTTGCAACCATAAATGCCGAGTAGAAACCAACACCGAACTGACCGATAATGTCAATGTCGTCCTGCTTTTCTTCCATGCTCTGCTTGAATTTGAGTGAGCCTGAGGATGCGATTGTGCCGAGGTTGTTTTCAAGGTCATCCTTGTTCATGCCGATACCGTTATCCGTGATTGTAAGAGTACGGCTTTCTTTGTCGGGCTTTAAAACGATTTTGAAATCGCCTCTGTCAAGACCGACCTTGTCATCGGTAAGAGAAATGAAGCAAAGCTTGTCGATAGCGTCGCTTGCATTTGAAATAATCTCACGAAGAAAAATTTCTTTGTGAGTATAAATTGAGTTAATCATAAGGTCAAGAAGTCTTTTTGACTCTGATTTAAACTGTTTCTTTGCCATAAAAATCTTCCTTTTCATAATAATACATAAATTAAGAAGCCTTGTTCAAAACCGCAATTTGCATAGCTTTTCACACAAGCCTCTCATTAAACTATAATTATACTACAAAAGGTCAACTGTTTCAATATATAAAAAGTCCGAATGTGTCATATAGGACGAATTTTGGTGAAATTTGTCATTGCAATGGCGGCGTTTTCGTTTTATAATCTACTTAATAACTGCATTGAAAAAGAAAGGAGAATTAAATGACATATTCAGACGGTACAAACAGCGGATTTTCAAGAAGAAATCACTATGTGGGACAGCCTGCCGTAAAAGTCGGAAGTTCAAATTTTAACTACTACAGAAAGCCTGAAAAAAGTCATGGCTTTGCAAAGAGAGTCGCATTTTTTGCGTACTTTCCGCTTTTGATTCTATGGCTTGAAACCGACCTTAAAATTGCGTCGGGGTTTGATGTACTCGGCGGTTTTGTCTTCACATTCCTGTTCACAATCGTGCTTTCGGCGGTACTTGTTTTGTTGTGTTCTTTTTCAAAACGCAGAGGGGTAAACAGAGGGATTGCAACCGTACTCACGGCTGTGCTGACGATATGGTACGGTGTGCAGATGATATACTATAATGTTTTCGGCACAATGGTTGTTGTAAGCAGCGTTACAAACGGCGGTGCAGGGCAGGCATTCAATTCAATTGATATGATTATGACTGCGATAACAAGCAGAATTGTGTTTGTTGTTTTACTTTTTGTTCCTCTTGCTTTCTTTATAATTTTCGGCGGAAAGCTGTTTGACTTTTCAAAAGTAAAGTTAAAGGGTAAGCTGATTGTGCTTTTGATTGCGGTGGCTTTTCAGATTGGAACTGTCCTTGCGGTAGGCATTGACCGTGATTCTTCCGACACAAAGAGCAACTACAATCTTTATTACGGTGAATTGCAACAGGTTGCTGTGTGTGAACGCTACGGACTTTACACAATGCAAAGGCTTGACATCAGCCGCCTTATGTTCGGTTACAAAGCGAATATACGCGCAAACAGCAAGCCGAAAAATAAAGAATCGACTGCCGATGAAATTACAAAACCAGAGCAGAAAGCTCAGATTATGAGTGCTGATTTTTCAAAGCTTACAAAGAGTACAAATAATGATGAGTTAAAGTCGCTTTATGAATATTTTGACAGCGAAGAACCGAGCTATACCAACGAATACACGGGTATGTTCAAGGGCTACAACATAATTTTCATTACAGCCGAAAGCTTTTCGCAGTATGCAATTGACAAGGATTTGACTCCGACACTCTGCAAAATGTATAACGAGGGATTTCAATTTGAAAATTACTATTCGCCTGCGTGGGGCGTAAGCACAACTGACGGTGAATATGCAAATCTTACAGGCTTGATTCCAAAATCCGGTGTGTGGAGCTTTTCAAAGTCAGCCGAAAATAATGTAAGTTTCCCGTTCACTCTCGGTGAGCAGAGCAGAAAACTCGGTTATAAAACAGTTAACGCTTACCACAATCACACCTATGATTACTACGACAGGGACAAGTACCTTACAAATATCGGCTATGACTACTCTGCAATCGGAAAAGGTCTTGACCTCGGTGAAAATGTGTGGCCGAATTCCGACCTCAAGATGATGCAGAAAACTGTTGACGATTACATAAATTCCGACAGCTTCAGCGTTTATTATATGACGGTCAGCGGTCACGGAGGGTATTCATACAACACCATGAGCGAACGCAACGCAGACCTTGTAAAAGACCTGAAATACAGCGATGAGGTCAAGGGCTATCTTGCCGCAAACATTGAGCTTGACAAGGCAATGGAATATCTTCTTGCAAGACTTGAAAAAGCAGGCAAGCTTGACAACACCCTTATTTGCCTTACGGACGACCATTATCCGTATTCGCTTGATGAATTTGACGGTGTGTCTGAACTTGCGGGTCACAAGGTTGACACAACCTTTGAACAGTACAAAAATGCATGGCTGTTGTGGAGCGGTTCAATGAAAGAGCCCGTCAAGGTTGACACATACTGTTCAAGCCTTGATATTCTGCCCACGCTTTCAAATATGCTCGGTCTTGAATATGACAGCAGAATGTTGGCAGGTACGGATGTTTTCGGAAACAAAGAACCGTTCGTTGTGTTTGCCGACAGAAGCTGGATTTCCCAGAACGGAAAATACAATGCGTCAACAGGCGAATACACCGCTTTCAAGGGCGCAAAGGGCAAGGATGATATTGACGAACTCAATAACAGATGCAACAACCTCTTTACCGTTTCAAGAATGATTCTCGACAACAATGTTTATGCCGAGGCTTTCGGTGATACCCATGTTACGGGAAAGTAGTTTAATGCTCAAATTTGCATTGACTGCAAGGCGAAAATAAAGTAAAATAGAACATGACAAATCCATACGGCGACAGTCAGTTTTGACTGCTGCCGTATTCTGTATATGAAATAAATAACCCAAAACAAAAATTGAGATGATTTTTTGAAAATATATAAAACTGCCTTAGTTTGTTTAATGACCTGTGCGGTTGCATTTTTCGGCTGTTCGTGTTCATTGCTTGAGGATGATAACAACGAATCGAGTGTACCTGTAACTACTTCCGAAAAAAGCAGTACAAGTGTAAAAACAACATCTAAACCTAAACCGACAGAGCCGTGTGTGTATAATGAGCCAAAAACAGATTATGCCTATAGCACACTTACTGATGATTATGTGAAAAAGCTGTACAATCAAATAAGTGATAATATTGATTCCGAATATGAACCGTCATTTTACGCTGAAGGGAATCTTAGTGAATATCAAATAACACAGGCTGTGGAAGCGTATAAAAATGACCACCCTGAAGTGTTCTGGCTTAAAAGTTACTATGAATACGAAAATTTTGATTATGAAACAGGAATTTGGCTTACATATACTATGAGCGGTGATAAACTTGTTACTGCAAAAAAAAGTTTAATACAGCTGTTGATACTATTTCCCAAAGTGTCCCTTATGGCACTGAATGTGAAAGAGAAGAATATATACATAATTATATAATTAATAATTGTGATTATGATGAGGAAGCGGCTGAAAACGATGATGTTCAGGACAATGAAAACGATGCCTACGGTGCGTTGGTTGACGGTAAGGCAGTATGTGAGGGTTACTCAAAGGCATTTCAGATTTTGTGTAATAAGGCTGATATTGATTGCATACAACTTATGGGAATCGTTGACTCAGACAATCATGTATGGAATTGCGTGAAGATTGGCGGAGATTGGTATCAGATTGATGTTACTTGGGACGATGTTGATGATTTTATTTATGATTCACATGAGTACTTTAATCTTACCGACAGTCTTATGTATGAGGAGCACACGCTGTCTCCAAAATACTCGGAGATTGATGCAGAATCTTTTTTGAATTTGGAATCTTGGTGTAACTTCTATGTTCCGAAATGTACTGCTGAGAAATACAATTATCACAACTATTGTTATAATTATAAATATCCTACAGTATCTAATCTTGATGATTCCGATAATGTCAGCACAGCAATTGCAAAAGCGGCAAAGAACGGAGAAGAGCATTTCGTAGTTATAGTAGATGAAAATGTAAATTACGATGATGTGTATGATGAGGTGCGGAATGGATATATGTATGATTGGCTTACAAAGGCTAACCAAATTAACTCTGATTCACCAAAGTTGAATGATACTTGCAATATGCTTTATGATGAAAAGTCTAATTTGATAACATTTCAACTTGAATATATTAATTAAATGCTACATGATTGATTATAACATTGACTGCAAGGCGAAAATAAAGTAAAATAGAACATGACAAATCTATACGGCGACAGTCAGTTTTGATTGCTGCCGTATTCCGTATACGGAATAAATAGTTTAAAATAAAATTGAGATGATTCTTTGAAAATATATAAAACTGCCTTAGTTTGTTTAATGACCTGTGCGGTTGTATTTTTCGGCTGTTCGTGTTCGTTGACGGATGATTCCGAAAGCAGTGAACCAAAGAGAAGCTCTATCATAGAAAAATCCGTTACAACTCCGAGTGCACAAGATGTTGAAAACGACAAGGATTATGCAGATGTAAAAACCGATTATGCCTACGAGACGCTTACCGATGATTATGTAAAAGAACTGTATATGAGAATTGCAAAGAGCGTTGACACAGTGTATGCACCGAACATTACAACAACAGGCTCGCTTTCCGATTATCAGATTACACAGGCTGTTGAGGCATACAAAAACGACCACCCCGAAACTTTCTGGCTCAAGGGGTCAAGTCTTTTTGTTCCGTATGGTGACACAACAAGCGTAAAGCTTGATTATACTGTTCAAAATGATAAGCTTATAGCCGCCAAGAAAAAATTCAATATTGCCGTTACTTCTGCTTTGAAAAAACTGCCCTCCGGCAATGATTTTGAAAGAGAAGAATACATTAACAACTATATAATTGACAATTGCAGGTATGATGAAGAAGCGGCTGAAAACAATGATGTTCAGGGCAATGAAAACGATGCCTACGGTGCGTTGGTTGACGGCAAAGCCGTGTGTGAGGGTTACGCAAGAGCCTTTCAGCTTTTGTGCAACAAGGCGAATATTGACTGCGTATTACTTTCGGGAACAGCCGATTCAGACAATCACGCATGGAACGGTGTAAAAATCGGCGGCGATTGGTACCAAATTGATGTTACATGGAATGATACCGACGGCGAAAATAATTATGCGGAAAACGATTATTTTAACCTAACCGATGACCTTATGTTCAAGGATCATAAGCTGTCATATAAGTATTCCGAGCTTAATTCACAAACTTATTTGAGCGTTGCTACATGGTGTAATTTTTATGTTCCAAAGTGTACGGCTGAAAAGTACAACTATTTTAACTATAAGTACCCGACTGTTTCAGATCCTGACAACGCCGATGATGTAAGCCAAGCTGTTGCAAATGCTGCAAAAAACGGAGATGAATATTTCAGCATTGTTGTTGATAAGAATACCGATTTCAATTATATGTATGACAGGATTATGAATGACGGTTATCTTTATAACTGGATTTCAGAGGCTAATGAGATTAACGGTTATTCACCAAGGCTTGCGGAAAGCTGTTATGTTTATCGCAAGGATGAGTTAGGTGTGCTGACTGTTGAACTTGAATATGTTGATTAACGGCGATGTGATGAGATGTTCACTTTTGTCCGCAATGCAGGGACACTCTGCTTAAAAATTGATTTTATATAAATAAAGCTAACCAAAGGAATGATATTATGAAAAAGTATGATGTTCAGAAGTTTGAACTTTTGTCAAACGAACAGATTGCAGACGGCATTTTTGATATGAGGGTAAAAAATGACGAGCTTGCTCCGCTTGCAAAGTGCGGACAGTTTGCCCATGTTTATGTGCCTTCAAAAACTCTGCGCAGACCTATTTCGGTTTGTGACAGTGAAAACGGTGTTCTCCGCCTTGTTTATCAGGTAAAGGGCGAGGGAACAAAAATTATGTCCGAGATGAAAAAGGGCGAAAGCGTTGATATTCTCGCTCCTCTCGGCAACGGCTTTAAAATTGAAAAGGGCAAGCGTTACTGCCTTATCGGCGGCGGTATAGGCGTTCCTCCGATGCTCTACACAGCAAAGCAGTGTGAAAATCCGCTTGTTATCACAGGCTTCAGAAACAAAGACCTTATTATTCTTCAGGATGATTTCAAGAAAGCCGGTGCAGAGCTTGTGCTGACAACAGATGACGGAAGTGCGGGAATCCACGGCTTTGTAACAGATGTTCTCAAAGAAAAAATCTCAGAGGTTGACGAGGTTTGTGCATGCGGTCCTACCCCGATGCTCAAGGCCATTGCCGATGTTTGCAAAGAGGCAGGAAAGCCGTGTCAGATTTCTCTTGAGGAGAGAATGGCATGCGGAATGGGCGCATGCCTTGTGTGTGCAGTAAAGGTAAGAAAAAACGGTGAAGAAATTATGCAGCATGTCTGCAAAAACGGCCCCGTATTTAACGCTGAGGAGGTAGTTTTCAATGGCTGATTTATCTGTAAAAGTTTGCGGAGTGGAATTTAACAATCCTCTCATTGCCGCATCGGGAACATTCGGTTTCGGTATGGAATATTCAGAGCTTTATCCCCTTGAAAAGCTCGGCGGTATTTCATGCAAGGGTATCACACTTACCCGCCGTGACGGCAACCCTGTTCCGAGAGTAGCCGAAACTCCTTCCGGCATTTTGAATGCAGTAGGACTTCAAAACCCCGGTGTTGATGTCTTTATCAATGAGGATTTGCCGTGGCTCAAAAAGCAAAATACGGTTATCATTGCAAACATTGCCGGCAACACTCCCGAAGATTATTGTGCAATGGCTGAAAAACTCAGCGAAACCGATGTTGATATGATTGAGCTCAACATCTCATGCCCTAATGTCAAGAGCGGCGGAGTGCAGTTCGGCACAAGCTGTGAATCCGTAGGTGCAATTACTGCGGCTGTCAAAAAGTATTGCAAAAAACCGCTTATCGTAAAGCTCAGCCCAAATGTTACCGACATTGCATCAATCGCACAGTCGGCAGAGGCAAACGGTGCAGACGCAATTTCAATGATTAACACGCTCACAGGTATGCGTATCGACATCAACTCACGCAGACCGATTATCCGCAACAACACAGGCGGAATGAGCGGCCCTGCAATTTTCCCTGTTGCAGTAAGAATGGTTTGGCAGGTTGCAAACGCAGTTAAAATTCCGATTATCGGTATGGGCGGTATCTCAAGCTGGCAGGATGCAATCGAGATGATGATGGCAGGCGCAACCGCACTTCAAATCGGTACTGTCCTTTTTACGGATCCGTATGCGCCTATTAAGATTGCCGACGGTATGAACGAATGGCTCGACAAAAACGGGATCAAGAGCGTTTCGGAAATCACAGGCACAGTTAAGCCTTGGTAATTTTGCGGAATAAAAAATAATTTAAAGTCCATAATAACCCTATCGGAGGGATATTATGGACTTTTTGCGTGCATTAATAACGGCGCCCGTTTCAATTGCAGTATTGTTCCTGCTGTCAAAGTTCATCGGCAACAAGCAGATGTCAAGCCTTAATCTTTTTGACTACATCAACGGAATCACAATCGGTTCAATCGCAGCGGAGATGGCAACAGCCGAAATGTCAGACTTTTGGGCGTGTCTTGCGGCACTCATTGTTTATGTAATAATTGTTATGCTTTGTTCGTGGCTTTCGCAAAAATCAACAATGTTACGAAGATTTTTAACAGGCAAGTCTATTGTGATTTTCGACAGAGGAAAGTTGTACAAAAAGAATTTTTCGGTTGCAAAAATTGATATAAACGAATTTCTTACACGAATGCGTGAAAAGGGATATTTCAGTCTTGATGATGTCGAAACGGTTTTTCTTGAACAGAACGGCGATTTGTCGGTTCTGCCAAAGGACAAAAAGCGCCCTGCAACTCCGGATGATTTAAAAATCATTGTTCACCAAACCAGACCCGAGTCCGTGGTTATTACGGACGGAAAAATTCTCGAGAAAAATCTTGCCGAATCGGGCTTTAATCTTGAATGGCTCAAAAAACAGCTTGACAACAACCGCAAACGGCTCAAAGATGTTTTTCTCGGTGTGTGTGATGATACGGGAAACCTCAAGATTTACCAAGACGGAAAGTCTGAAAGCAAGAATGATATTTTTGACTGATAAAGCGTAAAAGAATAAAATTTGCACCTTTACAGGCTTGTAAAGGTGCTTTTTTAATGTGCAAAAAATAAAATGATACAAAAAAATTTTACCATTGCAATAATCAAAATTAATGTTATACTAAAATCGTAAGTGCGTGTCGGCAAGATTTTGCAGAACGCTTTGAAAAAATCGGAAAATTTTGATAAAGAAGGAAGTGCTTTAATGATTAAAAAGTTTACATCGGGCAACCCGATTGATACGCAGGCTGTTGTTGAAAAATTTAACGCTCTGCCTATTGCGGAATTTCCGCTCGGCGGCAAGTTTGAAAACGGAAATTTTGTCTTTGAATTTGATATGGCAGACAGCGACATCGTCTACGGTCTCGGCGAAGCTCCGAGAGGAATCAACAAGCGTGGTTGGGTGTATAACAGCTTTTGCAGTGATGACCCGTTCCACACCGAAACAAAGTCATCCCTCTATGCCGCTCACAATTTCCTTATGCTCAGCGGTTCAAAAACTTTTGGTATTTTTATCGACTTCCCGTCAAAAATCCGTTGGGACATCGGCTACACAACCGCAAACAAAACCGTTATCACAATTGACGGCACGGATTTTGATATCTATTACATTGACGGCACAAAGCCGCTTGAAATCGTAAAAGAGTTCAGAAAATCAATCGGCACAAGCTATGTTCCGCCGTTCTGGGCATTCGGCTATCAGCAGAGCCGTTGGAGCTATTACAATGCCGAAGCTGTTGACGCTGTTGTTGACGGTTACAACAAGGCAGGGATTCCGCTTGACTGCGTATATCTCGACATCGACTATATGGAGCGTTACAAGGACTTTACTGTTGATGATGAAAAATTTCCGAATTTCAAGGACTATGTTTCAAAGAAAAGGGAAGAAGGAATCCACCTCATTCCGATTATTGACGCAGGCGTTAAAAAAGAGAACGGCTACGATATATATGAAGAGGGCAGAAAGAACGGATACTTCTGCAAAAACGAGGATGGCACGGATTTTGAGGGCGGTGTATGGCCCGGTATCGTTGGTTTTCCCGATTTTCTCCGACCGGATGTAAGAAAGTGGTTCGGCTCAAAATATAAAATTCTCACAGATATGGGAATTGACGGCTTCTGGAACGATATGAACGAGCCTGCAATTTTCTATTCGGTAATAGGACTTAACAAAGCACTTGATAAGGCGGCTTCTCTTAAAGGGCAGAACCTTGACCTTTCAAAATTCTTTGAGCTCAAGGACACATTCGCAGGTCTTTCAAACAGTCCCGAGGATTATTCAAGCATTTACCATACAGTTGACGGCAAACAGGTTTGCCATGATCAGGTTCACAACATTTACGGTGCTAATATGACAAAGGCCGCCGGCGAATATTTTGCGGAGGAGTTTGGTAAAGAAAAAATTCTTATGTTCTCCCGTGCGTCATATGTAGGCGCTCACCGTTCAAGCGGTATCTGGTTCGGTGATAACCACTCTTGGTGGTCGCACATTCTTCTTGACCTCAAAATGCTCCCGTCGGCAAATATGTGCGGCTTTCTTTACTGCGGTGCAGATCTCGGAGGCTTTAACGAAAACGCAACCCGTGACCTTGTTCTTCGTTTTCTTGCACTCGGTGTGTTTACTCCGCTTATGCGTAACCATGCCGCTCTCGGCACAAGAAATCAGGAGTGCTACAGCTTTGAAAACAGCGATGATTTCAAGAATATTGTTGAGGTTCGTTACAGACTTATTCCGTACCTTTACAGAACATTCAAAAAGGCAAGCAAAGAAAATGATATGATTTTCAGACCGCTCTCGTTCGATTATCCCGATGATAAAATTGCCCGTGAATGTGAAACACAGCTTATGCTCGGTGACGAGTGCATGATTTGCCCTGTATATGAGCAGAATGTAGGCGGAAGATATGTTTATCTCCCCGAGAACATGACTTTTGTAAAACTCAGCGGTACAAGCGTTACAACAGAAAAAATGAGCAAGGGTACTCATTATATTGAGGTTGCTCTCAATGAAGTTCCGCTCTTTATCAAAGACGGTAGGCAGATTGAACTCTGCAAGCCCGCAATGAGAACTTCACAGCTCGACACAACAGACACAGTTATGATTCCGTAAAATTTTATTTGTACGATTATCTGTTTGCACAATCTATGGGCGAATACTATGTCAACAACATGGTTTACACTTTATACAAGGACATAGTTTACAGCAAAATCAAACACGGCAGTTGATAAAAAACTGCCGTGTTTTTGTATGTCTTTAATTCAGTTTTAATCGTTGGAACTTTTTCTTTCGCTTTTGAAAAGCTTGCAGATTTCATAATAAATCGGAATTGTTAAAAATGCAATCCAACCAAATGACCAACCGCCGCAGATGTCGAGAAATCCGAAAAACATATACACAATAACGACAAGCAGGGGATAAGCAAAATGACTCGGCTTGCGTTTGTAGATTGCGTCAACAAGTGTGTAATAGAGAGGAATTGTCAGAAAGCATACCCAGCTGAGTACCCAACCGAGCAATACTCCGCTGAATCCCCAAACGAGGAATCCGATAACGGCAATCAACCAAAACGGAAAGTGTTTCCAAAAGCGGTGCGACTTTGAATGTTTATGCTCTTCAATGCTTTCATCATACATAACATTTCCGTTTTCGTCTGTATAGACTTTTGTTTTGCCGTTTTCCTCAACATGGATTCCGTTCCGGCCGACATCAACCTTTGTACCGTCTTTATCTTTAACATGGATTTCGTCCCTGAAATTAAGGTGAACAGAATCACCGTCCTTTGAGTCAACATGGATTCCGTGTTTGAACGAAACCTTGTCTGATTTTTTGTATGTTGTGTCGCTGTCGGGATTATTTTCGGCATTATTTTCGGGTTCTTCCGACTGTGTTTCGCTTTCGGTTTCTTTTTCGCCTTTAAGCAATTCATCAAGCGAAACACCGTAGATATCGGCAAGAAGAATAAGATTATCCGTGTCGGGCGATGCCTCTGCACGCTCCCATTTTGACACAGCCTGACGGCTTACACCTATTCTTGCGGCAAGCTCCTCCTGGCTTAGATTCATCTTTTTTCTGTACTGCAAAAGTCTGTTGGCAGTTTCAATGTTCATAAAATTTCCTCCTCAAATATTGCTTTAGGGTTTTACCTTGTGAGAAAATTATATCGGTTGCCTGCCCCAAAAAACAATACATTTCGGGTTCCATTGTCGCAACTCTCGGTTGCAACCCGTAGTTGCGACAATAAAAATCAATAAAAACGCAAAATATTCAATATCAGAGGTCAAGACCTGTTGTAGTCTTTAAAAATTCACCAAGCTTGTCGCAGATGATTTTTACACCACCCTCGCTGTCACTTTCAACATTGAGAGGCATAATCGGATCGTGTACCGAAAGTCTGAGCAAGAACCAGCCGTCACCGTTATCCCTGTCAAACGAAACTCTGATGCCCTCACGGTTATCATCGGCAACACACCAGCCGTCCTGCTCCTCGGCATACTTTGTAAGGTCGGCAATAATTTTTTCACCGCAGGCTCTGAAATCTTTTTCAAGAATTTTGTATCTGATTTCTGTGCTTTCAAGCGGTTCTTTGAGTGAGGCGGTAAGCTCGTCAAGCTCCTTGCCCTCTTTTCTCATCTGAGCAGCTTTGATAATAATTTTTGTGCAGAGATATGCACCGTCATCAAGAAAGTAGTTTTCACGCATTGCGGCATGTCCCGATGTTTCGATTGCAAGAGGACAGTTGATGCCCTGAGCGTTGAGTTCAAGAGCCTTGTCGATAACATTCTTATAGCCTCTGCGATAGCGGTAATGCTTTCCGCCGAGGTCATTTTCAATAAATTGTTTAAGCCCGCTTGATGTGATTGAGTCTGTAACAATCATACCGCCGTCATTGCCCTCAAGAGCAATTGCCGCCGCAACTGCTACAAGTCTGTTTCGATTGATTTCGTTGCCCTTGCTGTCAACAGCACCGCCACGGTCAACATCCGTATCAAAGATTACGCCGAGGTCTGCGCCAGATTCTCTGACAGCCTCACAGATTGAATCCATTGCCTCTTTAGCCTCGGGATTCGGCACATGATTCGGGAACATTCCGTCAGGTTCAAGATAACGGCTGCCTGTTGTGTCTGCTCCGAGAACAGAAAGCACCTTGTCGGCATAAAATCCGCCTGCACCGTTGCCTGCGTCAACAACAATCTTAAAGCCCTTGAGCGGATGCTCGTAATCTTCTGCATTAACTTCCTTTTTAATCTTCTCGCAAAGTCCCTTTGCGTAGTCGCTCATATAGTCAACATCCGTAATATTTCCGCCGTTGCTTTCTTCGGGATGTTCACCGTTTTGTGCGTAGAGAAGAATTTCCTCAATGTCACTGCCCTCAAGACCGCCCTCACGGGTGAAAAATTTAAGACCGTTTCTGTTGAACGGGTGGTGACTTGCGGTAATCTGAAGAGCACCGTCACATCCGAGGTCAACGGTTGTCATAAACATTGACGGAGTTGACGCAAGCTGACAGCAGAGAACTTCTGCACCGCAACGCTTAAAACGCTCGGTTGTGATTTCCATTATATGCGGTCCCGAAATACGGCTGTCACGACCGACAGAAATTTTGAGCTCGCTCGGCTTTTTTGAAACTTTTTTAGAAAGCCAAAGCACAAAGCCGTCTGCCATATCGGCAACAACATCGTCGGTAAGGTTTACACTTTGTCCCTCAACACCCTCGCTTGCAACTCCTCGTATGTCTGTTCCGCTTTTGAACTGTTTGTAAAAATCGTTAAGCATTTCATGATTCCTTTCTTATTTGTATGATTGCTTTTATTGAAAATTTAATTCGGAGCAATCCTGCATCCTTTTTGATATCAGCCTTCATAACATAGATTATAACTTAAAATGAGCAAAATCTCAATATGCCTATTAAATTAAGTTTGTAAAAAACAGCAGTTATATAATGCTGAAAAAGAAATAAGTTGTTTAATTTACACAATCAAATGTTATGTTTGTGTTAAAACTATATTTCTATAAAAGCAAATACAAAGCATATTGTACAAAAAACACAACAATTTATTGTGCATAACTGACACCTAAATGTATTTGTGAACAAAAATCAATCGCTAAAATTGTTGACTTTTCCGAATGTTTGACTATAATAATAATTGTCAAGTAAATAGTCCGCTTGACTATCGGCTGATTTCCAATTAGCCTTACTCGAGTAAAATTGAATTATCACATAGTCGATAAATTGATCATGATTTTGCCAAATGGTAAATGGCGCACGAAAACAAAACTTTATATTTTTAAAGAATTGAATGGAGGAAATTTTATGACACCAATTCTTAGCTTACACAATGTTGATGTAACCAAATTCCTCGCCGTGCTCGATACCTGCGAGGGCAATGTATATCTCGTTACAAGCGAAGGCGACAGACTCAATCTCCGCAGCAAGCTTTGCCAGCTTGTCGGTCTTACAAGACTTATCGAAGGCGGCAGGATTGCAGAAGCAAGTATTATTTGCGAAAACAAGAACGACGAGAGCAAGCTTTTCAGACTTAATATGTTCGGCGACACAGGTAACGCCAAAGTAGGTTAATTCTGAAAACACTGACTTAAATATCTACGGTTTTCACGTTAATTTCAAAACTTCTAAACCCAAGAACAGCTGCGAGCAATCGCAGCTGTTTTTGGCTTTTACCTTTTAAATGTAAAATATCAATAAAGTGTTGATTTTGCCGATGTTTTGGGTTATACTAAACTTAATTTATTTTATGAGGCGTTAAACGCATTCGGAAAGGAATACGCTATGGCAGATACAAAAAACGAGCTTATGAACGAAGAAGATCAGGGTATGCTCATCACTCTTGAGGATGAAAACGGTCAGGAAGTTGAATTTGAATTTCTTGATGTAATCGAGTTTGAGGGTACAGAGTACATTGTTCTTATCGAAAATGACGAGGATGCAGACGAGGTTGTTATTCTTCAGATTAATCAGATTGACGAAGAAACAGAGGAGTATGTCAGCATTGACGATGAAGATACTCTTAACAAGGTATTTGAGCTTTTCAAAAAGAAATATGAGGGCGACATTAACTTTGAATAATTCGTTTCAAATTGAGCTTCCGAGAGGAGGCTCTTTTCTTTTGTGTGAATATAACATTTTCTGCGGGAAAAAATACCGTTGAGGTGTTGTGTATGACAGAAAAAACCGGACTTGAAAAAACCGTTGTGTTTAATTTGAAATCGGCAAATGAATCTGATGTCAATAATATCGTCAATGAAAAAGGTCATGAGAGCCGTTCGTTTTATTACAAACTCGGCTTACTCTATTTTCTCAATATTGTTGACTGGATTTGTACAGAGGCGCTCATCGGCAGCGGACATTTTGTTGAGGCAAATCCCGTTATGCAGCCTGTGCTTGAAAACTTTTGGCTGACATTGTTAATCAAGGGAATTTTGCCGCTTGTGCTTATTCTGGGTTGTGCATTGATTTACAAGCTTGCCGAAATCGGCAGGAGCAAAACGGCTGAAATGCTTTTAACGGTCGGAATTGTGTCTTATGCCCTTGTAAACCTATGGCATATTTTCAATTTTGTATTGCTCTTTTGTCGATTTTAATGTACAATAAGGGGTAGCGAATTTGAAAGGGAGTGTATGTTTTGCCGGCATTATCAGTAAGAAATCTTACAATGACTTTTATCGAAAGAAACCTTTTTACCGATGTTTCGTTTGATGTTGAAGAAAGAGATAAGGTGGGCTTTATCGGAGCTAACGGAGTCGGTAAAACAACTCTCTTTAAGATACTCAACGGCGAAATCAGCCCTGTTTCGGGAACTGTTACCTTTTCAAAAAATGTCCGTCCGGGATATATGGAACAGCATGCCTGCAACAATCCGAGGGCAGATGTGTATCACGAGCTGCTTTCCGTATTCGACCATCTTTCGGATATGGAAACCGAAATTTCCGCACTTGCACATCAGATTGACAACAAGTCGGGAAATCTTGACGAGCTTGTTGAAAGGCAGACCATGCTTATTGAACAGTTTGAAAGAGCAGGCGGCTTGACCTATAAAAGCAGAACCCGTTCCGCACTTTTGGGACTCGGATTTTCCGAAAATGACTTTACAATGCCTGTCGGCAATTTAAGCGGCGGTCAGCGTTCAAAGCTCTGCCTTGCAAAGCTGTTGCTGTCGCAGAGCAATATGCTCCTCCTTGACGAGCCGACAAACCACCTTGACATTGACGCAATCGCATGGCTTGAAGGCTTTTTGAGAGATTTCAAGGGCGCAATGATTATCATCAGCCATGACCGTTATTTTCTTGATAATGTAACCAACAAGACGATTGAACTTGAACACAACCGTGCTATGGTTTATAAGGGCTCATATTCAGAATTTGTCAAGAAAAAGGAATCGGTGAACGAGTCGCTTAAAAATAAATATGAACACGATTTAAAGGAGATAAAGCGTATTGAGGGCATTGTTGAACAGCAGAAACGCTGGGGACAGGCTCACAATTTTATCACAGCCGCAAGTAAGCAGAAAGAGGCTGACAGAATCAAAGACGGGCTTGTTGCCCCCGAAAGCGAGCTTGAAACAATGCGTATGCATTTTGAGCCGAGATGTGAAAGCGGCAACGATGTTTTAATCTGTAAAAACCTTGCCAAGTCATTTGACAACAAACAGCTTTTCAAAAATGTTGATATACATATCAGAAAAGGCGAGAGAGTGTTCATCATCGGCGGCAACGGTTGCGGTAAAACAACGCTGTTCAGAATTTTAACGGGCAAAACTCCTATGAACAGCGGTGAATATGACTACGGTGCAAATGTTGAAATCGGTTATTTTGATCAGATGCAGCAGAATCTTGATCTGTCAAAAACCGCACTTGATGAGGTGTGGGACACCTTCCCGAATATGACGCAGACCGAAGTCAGAAGTGCCCTTGCGTCATTCCTGTTCAAAGGTGACGAAGTGTTTAAACCGCTTTCAAAAATGAGCGGCGGCGAGAGGGCGAGAGTTTCTCTATTGAAACTAATGCTAAAGGGCAGTAACTTTTTGCTCCTCGATGAGCCGACAAACCACCTTGACGCATCGTCACGTGAAGAACTTGAAAAAACTTTGCTTGACTACAGCGGTACAATGCTGATTGTCAGCCATGACCGTTATTTTATAAATAAAATTGCCGACAGAATTTTACTCCTTACAAATAACGGAGTAAAGGAATATCTCGGTAATTACGATTATTATCTTGAACGCACAACAGCCGAAAAATCGGGTGCTGTTCCGACTGAGAATAAGAAAGATAAAAAAGAAAAAACGCAGAACGATTACTTTTTGCAAAAGCAAAAGCAGAGTGAAGAACGCAAAAGACAGACTAAGCTCAAAAAGGCAGAGGCTGAAATTGAGCGACTTGACGAAGAAATCGCCAAAACACAGGAGCTTCTCTCAAGCGAGGAAGTTGCCGCAGATTACGAAAAACTTATGGAGCTTTCAAAACTGCTCGAGGATTTGCAAAAACAGCAGGAGGAGCAGTACGAAATCTGGGAAGAACTCGAAAGTATGGCAGAATGATCGCCTTACAGTCGGGAGGAGCGACAAATTTCCCTTGCTTAAAGTAAAAAATTGTTGTATAATAACCGCATAATATAAGCTAAAGACTGTTGCACAGCAGTTTTTGCAGTTGATTTTCAGATAAAAGATTATGCGAATTAAAAATGAAAAACGGCAGGCAAAATACCCTGCCGCATACATCTGCCCGTGGCGCAATTGGATAACGCAACGGATTCCGATTCCGGAGAATGGGGGTTCAAATCCCTTCGGGCAGGCCAAAAAAGGACACCCTACGGGGTGTCCTTTTTTTGGTCTGTTTAGAATCCGAAGGGATTTGAAGCCGACCGTAAAGGAAATGCCCCTGTGGGGCATTTTTAGGGAGGAGCGTTTATGGAGGCATAGCTATGCACAGGACGCAACAAGCGAGGCGGAAAGTTTAAATCCGCACAAAGTACTTCGGGCAGGCCATTGAAAAAAGCACGCTCGAGCGTGCTTTTTTCAGCTAAATTCACGCAAGCGTGAGCTAAATTTGCTACGCAAGCTAAATTATCCT
>OGZR01000300.1_pt1 | contig 25888 bp, 27 predicted proteins | sample 1576851 | NCBI WGS metagenome assembly OGZR01 (sample SAMEA3541492, study PRJEB24748) | human gut metagenome | biome: human gut; feature: human-associated habitat; material: faeces | place: China | collected 2012
GCCGCATTTTCCGTTCTGCCAGCTGTTCTTTCGTCATAAGCACCTTCCGGGGCTTTGCGCCCTCGTAGGAACCGATCACGCCCATCTGTTCCAGCTCGTCCATCATCCGGGCAGCACGGGCATAGCCCAGTTTCAGCCGCCGCTGGAGTGATGAGGTGGATGCCTGTCCAGCCTCAACGACCACTTCGATGGCACGCTCCAGTACGTCCTCATCGCTGCCCGGTTCCGGCTCGTTGACGGCAGCCGCTTTTTCTGCGGCACGCAGTTCCTTTGCCTCTGCCTTGGTGACGGGGATGCTCTGTTCCACCTGTTCCATGATCATAGAGATAATAATCAACATCATAATGTTCATTAAAAGAATCCTCATTTTTAATTTGAATCGCTTTAATAATAGGAACATCTACCTTTTCTTTTAAAGCTTGAATATATTTTTGATCTTCTTGTCCATGAAGTTGAACAAGATCAATCACATGTTCCTTCACTAACTTTTCAACAAAAGAAATATCCTCATTTACAAAAACACCAACTACTTGAATTGAAGATATTAAATACTTTTTTAAATCAACTGCTTGATTATATGTTAGTTTTCTTTTCTTCCCCGCAAAAACAAAACCAATATAATCTGGTTGATACTTATTGACATATTCAATATCTTCTCTTCTTTTTAAACCACAAATCTTAATCTTCTTCATCTAAGCCTTTTAAGACTTCTAGTGTATGTCTTTTATCATGGCTTTTCATCATTGTTTCACCAATTAAGACACCATTTACACGATGTTTTTCTAATAATTCAATATCTTCTCTTGTTTTAATACCACTTTCAGAGATAAAGATCACATCATCATCAACCATATCTCTTAATTTTAATGTTGTATTTAAATCAACGCTGAAATCTCTTAAATCTCTATTATTTACACCAATAATTTTAGCACCCACACGTAATGCTTTTTTAACTTGCATTGAACTATGTGTTTCCACAATTGCTGACATACCTAAATTATGTGCTAAATTGACACAACGCATTAATGTAATTTCATCTAAGACACCTGCAATCAATAAGATGGCATCTGCTCCTAAGATTTTAGCTTCATAAACCATATATTCATCTACAACAAAATCTTTTCTTAAAACAGGAATCTTCACAATACGTTTGATTTCTCTTAAAAAATCATCATCCCCTTTAAAATAATCAGGTTCAGTAACAACTGAAATAGCATCAGCACCAATCATTTCATATTCTTTCGCAATTGCTTTAAAATCAAAAGTAGAAACAATTTGACCTTTTGATGGAGAATGTCTTTTTACTTCTAAAATATAAGACATTCCTTCTTTTTCTAAAGCTTTTTTGAAAGGAAAACTTTGATCAATAGGCATAGCAAATGCTTTTTCTTTTAATTCATAAATTGAATGACGTTTTTTGTTTGTTTCAACACGTTCCTTTGTACTTTCAACAATATCTTCTAAAATCATAATATACGCTCCTATTTGTTTGATTCTTTTATAAATTCTTCTAATTTATCTTTTGCCTTTCCACTATCAATGAGTTCAGCCGCTAAATCAACCCCTGCTTTTAAAGAATTAACCTTACCTCCAACATAAAGTCCAGCGCCTGCATTCATTAAAACCGCTATTCTTGGACCTCCTTGTTTACCCCTTAAAATATCTAAAGTAATTTGAGCATTTTCTTTTGGTGTTCCACCTATAAGTTCTTCTTTTAAACATCTTTGTAAACCAAATTGTTCTGGAGAAATCGTATAAGTTTTAAATGTTCCTTCATTGATTTCACATACAAATGTTTCATCAGATGCAGAAATTTCATCTAAGCCATCTTTACCATAAACGACCATTGCTCTTTTAACCCCTAAATTACTTAATACTTGAGCAAGTGGTTCAACCAATACTTCATCATAAACACCCATTACTTGATAAGTAGCTCCTGCTGGATTTGTAAGTGGTCCTAAAATATTAAAGACTGTACGAATACCTAATTCTTTTCTTACAGGTGCAACATATTTCATCGCTAAATGATAGTTTTGTGCAAATAAGAAACAAATATTAATATCATTTAATAATTGTTTACTTCTTTTTTCGTTGATTGTAATATCAACCCCTAAAGCTTCTAAACAATCCGCTGCTCCACTTTTTGAACTTGCTGCACGATTTCCATGCTTAGCAACTTTAACACCCCCACTAGCAATCACTAATGAAGAGGTTGTAGAAATATTAAAAGAGTTTGATCCATCTCCTCCGGTTCCTACAATTTCAAGAACATCTTGATCATTTAATAACTTCACACAATGTTCTCTCATTCCTTTGGCACTTGCTGTTATTTCATCAATGGTTTCACCTTTTAATGAAAGTGCTGTTAAATAAGCAGCTTTTTGAATATCAGAAGCCTGCCCATCCATGATCTCATTCATGCATTCATAAGCTTCTTGATATGTTAAATCTTCTTTTTTAGATAATTTAATAATTGCTTCCCTAATCATTTTGTATCTCCTTTAAAAAATTTTCAACTATTTTTTTACCTTCTTTTGTTAAAATCGACTCTGGATGAAACTGTAAACCATAAATTGGATAGTTTTTATGACAAACCGCCATGATTTCTCCATCATCACTTTCCCCTATAATTTGTAAACAATCAGGTAAATTTTCCTTTTTAGCAGCTAAACTATGATATCTTGCGACCCTTGTTTTTTCCTCGATTCCTTTGAATAAAAGATTATTCGTATTTACTTTAATAATGGAAGATTTTCCATGCATCACACTTTTTGCGTAACCAACAATGCCCCCAAAAGCTTCAACGATGGCTTGATGTCCTAAACAAACTCCTAAAATCGGATATTTTGTATAATAGGTTTGAATGACCTCTTCTATAATTCCTGCTTCACTTGGTTTACCAGGACCTGGTGAAATAATAATGCAAGAAGGATTGAATTTTTCTATTTCTTCAACAGATATTTCATCATTTCTTACAACCTTTATTTCTTCATTAATAGAACCAATCAATTGATAGAGGTTATAAGCAAAACTATCATAGTTATCAATAAGTAGAATCATAATCAATACCTCCATCTGCCATTTTAATTGCTTCTACAACGGCTCCTGCTTTATTTAAACACTCTTGATACTCACTTTCAGGAACACTGTCATAAACAATACCGGCCCCACTACAAATAGAAATTTCATTATTTCTTTTATAAGCTAAGCGAATACCAATGCATAGATCCATATTTCCTGTAAAATCTAAATAACCAATGGCACCACCATAAATGCCTCTTTTATTTTGTTCTAATTGATTAATAATTTGACAAGCTCTTATTTTAGGAGCTCCTGATAACGTTCCTGCAGGAAGTAAAGAATCAATGGCATCTAAGGCATCATATTCATCTTTGATTTCACTACTTACCACACTCGCTATATGAATAACTCTCGAGAACTTTAAAATATCCATATAAGAAATAACTTTGACACTATTAAATTTAGAAATCTTTCCTAAATCATTTCTTCCTAAATCAACGAGCATATTATGTTCAGCTAATTCTTTTTCATCTTTTAATAATCCTTCTATTAATTGTTGATCTTCTTGATCATCTTTTCCTCTTTTTCTTGTTCCCGCAATTGGGAAAGTTGTTAACTTCTTTCCTTCTAGTTTAATAAGGGTTTCAGGAGAAGCTCCTGCAACTTCAATATTATCACTTGCAAAGTAGAACATATAAGGCGAAGGATTCGTTGTTCTTAATACACGATAAGTATCAAAAAGAGAACCTGTTGCTCTTGCATATTGTCTATTTGATAAAACAACTTGGAAGATATCCCCTTCTTTAATAAACTCAATACCTTTTTCAACCATTTGACAATATTCTTCTTTAGAAAGAACGGGTTTAAAATCATCTAATAGTTTTAATGGCTGAACAAGTGTTTTAACATGTTTACGAACAATGTATTCAAGTTCATCTAATTCTTTAATTCCTTTTTTATAATTCTTTTGTAAATCATCTGTATTAATATTGACAATAAGAATCAATTTTTGTTTAAAGTGATCAAAACAAATTACTTTATCAAATAACATTAAATCAACATCATTAAAACCATTATCCTTTTGATTTTTAATAATTGAAGGCTCACTATATTTAAAATAATCAAAACTAAAATAACCAACCAGTCCCCCTGTAAAAGTAGGAAACCCTTCTAACTCTAAACTACGATTTTCATTTAAAACCTTTCTGATATATTCTTTAGGATGTTCTACCTTAAAGATTTTATCATTGACTTTCATCATCTTGTTGTAACATGTAATTTCACTTTTAGGATCAAATCCAATAAAAGTATATCTCCCCCATTTACTTTTATCTTCATGACTTTCTAACATGTAAACATGTTTAGAATACTGTTTTAGTTTTCTCATCAATTCGATTGGTGTAATCATATCACTATAGATTTCTTTTTTTATTGGAACTAAATTGCAATCATCTAGATTCATTTTTTCTAATGTTTCCAATTCTGGATAATACATAAAACTCCCCCTTATAATTAAAAAAAACCGTCCTGAAAGTTAAACTTTCAAGGACGGTTATATCCGCGGTGCCACCTTGATTCATGATTATAAAATCATGCCCTTAGCTAGATGCTATCACATCTACGACTACTTACGTAAGTCTAACGTCAAAGAATACTCAGCCTAAGCCTTTCCTTTTGCCCTCAGTGGTCCATTTAATAGCCTGCGTTCTGTTTGCTTCCACCATCCAAACTCTCTATAAGTGCACGATCTATTTTTATCTCCACTTCATCGGTTTTTACTTGTTTGTATTATAAAACTGTTTAAAAAACAAAGTCAACCAAGTTAAACAATGTTTTATTTTTTATACAATCTATTTAGCTTTATCAATTGCTTCAATAACCGCATTTCTAAAGCCATTTTCTTCTAAAGCTTTGACTCCTTTGATGGTAATTCCTCCTGGTGAACAAACTTGATCCTTTAACAATCCTGGATGGGCCTTCGTTTCTTGCACCATTTTGGCACTTCCTAAAACGGTTTGACTAGCAAGTTTATAAGCTAAATCACGTGGTAAACCATTTAAAACAGCTCCATCAGCAAGTGCTTCAATAAACATATAAACAAAAGCAGGTCCACAACCACTTAAAGCTCCTCCAGCAATCATTTGTTTATTATCAATCACATAAACTTCACCAATGCTTTCAAACATTTGATAAGCGAAATCAAATTCTTCTTGAGTCAATGTATTTTCTCTTTCAAAAAGTGTTACACCTTCAAAAACCTTTGCAGGTGTATTTGGCATAATTGTAAGATGATGTGTTCCAGGAATGAGTGTTTCATATTTTTCATGACTATATCCTGCCACGATTGATATAATTGTTTTATCATCTAAAAGATCTTTTACTTTATCAAGTACGCTTTCAATGACATTTGGTTTAACCCCCATTAAAACATAATCACTATGTTCTACCAAATCTCTTTCGCTTGTACAAACACGAATCCCATAATCTTTTTCCATTTGTGTAAGTTTATCTTGGTTGATGTCAAAACCACAGACATCTTCTCCTTTGATAAATCCACTTTCAATAACACCTTGACAGATTGTACCTGCCATATTTCCTAATCCTATAAAACCTAATTTCATTTTTAAATCCCCCTTTTATAAAAAAGAGCTAACTGCGTTAGCTCTAAATTCTTCTGTTTTTAATAAATGCTGGTGGAAAACCATCATCATCGTCATCATCGTCAAATGAATCATAAGTTTGCGGTTCATCACCTAATGGTTTTGCGACAGAAGGTTGTACAGTAACTTCTTCTTTTTCTTCTTCAAATCCAGTCGCAATAACTGTAACAATGATTTCATCATCTAAGTTTTCATTAATAGCGATACCTAAATATGTGTTAATGTCATCCCCAACTTCTTGAGTAATTGTTTCAAGGGCAATATTTGCATCATATAATGAAATATTTGGTCCACCTGTAACATTAATAATTGCATCTTTAGCTCCAGCAACAGAGACTTCTAATAATGGTGAAGAAATAGCACGTTTAGCAGCTTCTTTTGCTTTATCATCACCAGAAGACATACCAATACCAATTAAAGCATTTCCTCTATTTTTCATAACCGCACAGATATCAGCAAAGTCAAGGTTGATAAATGCTGGAACAGCAATTAAGTCAGTAATTGTTTGAACACCTTGTCTTAAAACATTATCTGCTTCTCTAAATGCTTCTTGCATTGGACGACCACCAATTAATTGTAATAAACGATCGTTTGAAACCACGATAATACTATCAACATTTGCACGTAATTCATCAATACCTTCAATAGCTTGTTTTTTACGTTTCATTCCTTCAAAAGTAAATGGTTTTGTAATAACACCAACAGTTAACGCTCCAAGTTCACGTGCAATCTTTGCGAATACCGGTGCAGCACCTGTTCCTGTTCCACCACCCATACCTGCAGCGATGAAAACCATATCAGCTCCTTCTAAAGCTGTTCTAATATCACCTTCAGATTCTAAAGCAGCTTTTTTACCCATTTCTGGATTACCACCTGCTCCTAAACCTTTTGTTAAATCTTTTCCTAAAACAATTTTATTTTCAACTGGTGAGCGACGTAAAACTTGTACATCAGTATTAGCGACAAAAAATTCTACCCCTCTTACCCCTTCTTCAACCATTCGATTGACAGCGTTGTTTCCTCCACCACCAACACCAATGACTTTTATTTTTGCTACTTGTTCAAAATCTAATTCTTCGTTCATGATTTTCCCTCTCTTTTATTTATTCTTCTTCACCAAAGAAAGTATCAAGTAATCTACTGAACCTTCCAGTTTTTTCTTTTGTATCCTTTGTTTTTGTTAAACCTTTAAATTTTACAGCCATTGTATTAGAAATATCTGGTAATATAACCGACGTTTCATAAGCTCCTAAATATTTTGCTCGATCCGACATATAGAAAATCATTCCTACTGCTGAAACAAACGCCATATCGCGAATCCCTATAATATCTGGACGATAAACTCTCACAGGACCTTCTAAAACATTTCCAGCTACCTTATCTAACATTTCAAGTTCACCGCCACCACCAACGATCAAGGTTTCATAATGACCCTCATCATCAATGATCTGTAATTTTTCTTTAATTACATTTAAAGCATCAACAGTTGCTTCTTCCAAAATATGCGCAAAATCTTTTTGCGTATAATCTTTTCGTCCATCCGGTAATTCTGTTGAATGAATAATATCTTCCTGTCCTATCGTATAATCTAAAGAACCATATTTAATTTTATAAGCTTCCGCTTGATTCATTGAGATTTGTAGGTTTTGAGCAATAGCTCTTGTCAAGTTATATCCACCTACAGAACATACTGTCAAATATTTCAAATAACCATCTTTATAAAAAGAAATTGTTGAAGTCTTATACCCCATATCAATCAATACAGCACCTTCTTGAAGATAAACAGCATCAAATGCTTCTTTCGCACACGCAAAAGCATTAATACAAATATCCATAACTTCTAAGCCTGCTTTTTCTACAGCCATAATATATGGATATAAAATAGATTTTTGTGAAGTAATAACAAGTGTATCAACAATTAAATTTCTTGATGATTCTCCGATCGGTGGTTGATTACTGATTCCAAAATCACCATTAAATTTAACAGGAATCACACAGACTACTTCTTCTTCAGAAGATCTTTTAAATTTCGTGGATAATTTCAATCCTCTAACAATATCATCTTTTGTTATTTTTGCTTCATGATTTAAAGAAACAGTACTATTACTTTGATAGAGTTTTGAACGAATGGTTGGTATTGTTAAACCAATAGCTTTGATTTCTCCATCAAGAAATTCATTAGCTTCTTGGACAACCGCTTTAATATCATTTACCAATAAATGTTCATCTTCAATAATACCTTTTTTTACACCATGACTTGGGACTTTTTTTGAAAAAAGCACATGCAAATTAGAGTTCATTATTTCGCCAACAAGTAATTCAATTGTTGCACTACCTATATCTAACACTGCATAAACTTCATTCATGTCTATCTCCCCTTACTACATATATGTTAATAATATCATAAAAGCTACGATAATTAAAGGTTTTAGTTTCAATCACGTAGCTTTTTTCTTTGTTATTTAATTGTATACATACACATTTTTACCTAAAAAATCATAGTATTTATTTTCAGGATATTTTTGAGTAACTAAATAGTAATTCGTTGATGTCAGTTGACGAACCATATCTTCAATTCTCACATAAAAGATCTTACCATCATCCAATTCCAATTTACACTTTGTTTGATCTTTATCATTTGGTTCAAAAACGATACTTGAAATCTGATTTTTGATAACTGATGGCAATTGTTTGTATTCTTTAATAAATTGTTTTAAATGTTTTTCATCAAAATTTATAGCTTGTGGATATCTTTGAACATAAGAAAGCTTTTCTTGCTTTGTATCTTTTTCCATAACACCATCTTCATCAACAATATAAAGTATATTATCGATATAACTATAAAGCATTGCATTATTTTCTTGAACAGTAATTTTCACATTTCCTAACAAATCTTTTTTTACAGTTGCTTTTTTTATGAAAATCATTTGTTCAATTTCTTTCTTCACTTGATTCTTATTTACTTTAAAGAAATATGTTTCTTTTGATTTAATTGAAATATGTTCAATAATATTTTCTTGATTCGTTAGATGACATCCACTCACTGAAATCTTCTTCACTTTGCTTGCATTCCCCGTCATAAAAATAATACAAGCAATGATTATTAAAACAATCAAGACAAAGCATCTTCTTCTTTTTTGCTTTTTCTTTTTTATTTTCTTTTGCATGTTTTTTACTTGATTAACATCATGCTCATTGTACATATACGTAGCCATTTTATAACTCCCAGTTAATAAAACGTACTTCAGGTTTTAATAAAACGCCTGATTGTTCTTGTACTGTTTTTTGAACATAAAATATTAAATCATAAATATCTTTAGCAGAAGCATAACCATTATTGACAATAAAATTAGAATGCTTAGGTGATACTTGCGCACCTCCAATTTCATAGCCTCTAAGTTTAGCATCATCTATCAATTTCCATGCCGCATTTCCTTCAGGATTTCTAAAAACACTTCCTGCACTTGGTTTATTCCATGGCTGTGACGACATACGTCTTTCTTTTCTCTTATCTAATTTTTCATTGATTTCTTCAACACTTTTGTTTTCCAATTCAAAAGTTGCTTCTAAAACGATCCATTTAGGATGGTCTTGAATAATGGAATGTCTATATGAAAATTCCATTTCTTCTTTCGTAAGTGTTACAACCTTTAAATTTTCATTTAATACTTTAACAGATTTCACAACTTCACTTAAACATGATTTATAAGCACCGGCATTCATAAAAATACCTCCACCGATATTTCCCGGAATACCTCCCATAAATTCGAAGCCACTTAAACCAACTTTTGCACAATCATATGCAAGTTTAATCATCGCAACACCACTTTGTGCCACAACTTCACTTCCATTGATTGAATAATGATTCATATTCTCTAATGAAATAATAATTCCTTCAAAACTTTTATCTGAAAATAATAAATTAGATCCTCTACCAATAACAAAAAGTTGAATTCTATGTTTTCGACAATATTTAATAATAGAAATAAGTCCTTCTACATCTTTTACTTTAATAAATAATCTTGCTGGACCTCCTACACGATATGTTGTGTGTTTATAAAGAGGTTCATCTTTTAAAATTGTTCCTACATTAAGTTCTAAAAGTTCTTGATAATATTTTTCAAATTTCATAATTATTTTCCTAACATATCCACAATCACTCGATACATATCTTCAAGAGCGTTTGGTTTTCCTAATTTTTGTGCGTTTTCTTTTAAAACATTTAAACGACTTTCATCATTAATAATTGCATCAATTGTAGAAATCAATTTTTCACCTGTTAAATCCTTTTCTAAAATCATATCTGCCGCTTGATTATTGACAAGTTCCCTAGCATTATATTCTTGATGATTTGCAGAGACATAGGGACTTGGAATCAAGATTGCTGGAACACCTAAAGCGGTTAATTCAGCAAGGGTACTTGCACCCGCACGAGAAACGATTAAATCAGTAATATGCATTAAGGATGGCATATCATTTACATAAGGAACAATATGCACATTTTCATTTTCATAAGCTTTCATTGATTCATAATAAGGTTTTCCTGATACATAAACCACTTGATAATCTTTTCCTTTAAATTGATCCATGCATTCTTTCATTGTTTGGTTCACTGTTTGTGATCCTAATGACCCCATAACAATTGTAACAACCTTTTTTTGACGATCTAAATGATATTCATCGTAGACATCCTTAGGTTGTTCATGAACAATCACACTGGCACGAGGATTTCCCAAAAGAAGGGTTTTTTCTTTTGGAAATTCTTGATAAGCTTTTTGATAACAACAAACAATTTGATCCACTTTTTTAATTAAAATCTTATTTGTAAGACCAATAATTGAATTTTGTTCATGGATCATGGTTTTGATTTTTAAACCAAAGGCAGCTTGAACAGCTGAAGCACTTGGGTAACCCCCAAAACCAACAACAATATCAGGATTAAATTTCTTAATTGCTTTTTTTGCATGTCCAATAGAGCATACAAATAATAAAGCAGCATGCGCTTTCTTTAAAGGATTTCCAACAAGTCCTTTAACATTAAGTCCTACATAATCATAACCAAGTTGTGGAACAACTTGTGATTCTAAACGATCTTTTGTCCCAATGAATAGGAACTTGGAATCAGGTTCTTGTTTTTTTATATATTCAACTAAGGCAAGAGCAGGATAAAGATGCCCTCCTGTTCCTCCCGCAGCAACGACGACTTTCATTTCATTTCACTCCTTATTCTTATTCTTAATTATACTCTAATTTTTTAGAATATGAAATAACTACAGTGCATTAAATAGTGCCACTATTTTCTAAAAAAATCAAGATTGAAATAAAAATTTCCAAATATTTCTATTTGGAAATTATTTATGTATTACAAAGCTGACCCCATCTTCTCTATTAAGTGCTTCTACTTTAAAGCCATACATTGTTACTGTCTTATAAACAATAGATAATCCTAAACCAAATTGTCCTTTATGTCCAATTTCATAAGGTTGAAATAATGACTCAGGATTTGAATTATCAATGGGCTCTCCATCATTAAAGATTTCTAAATATTGATTTTTTAAAATAACTTTGATTGTATGATTTACATAACGCGAAGCATTTTCAATAATATTTTCAATACAAATACGCCAATATTCTTCATCACCTTTAAAATAAGTATCTTGAAGTTCAGTAATAATTTCAATATCTGGATGCATTGCATTTAACTGATAAACAATATGCTCGATAAGTTCTTTCATAGAACACACTTCATCACCAACCTGCCCACTTAAATAATCCAATCGATTTAAATAAAGTAAACTTCTTACTTTCTTTTCCAAGCGGTTCGTATTCTCCAAAATAACATCAACGGAAGAATCTTTATCTCCATAAGGATAAACATCATCTTTGATACTTTGTGCATAGGTTTGAATTAAAGCAATTGGTGTCTTCAAATCATGAGAAATATTATGAATCATTTCTTCTTTAATTTCATTTTGTTTATCAATTTCTTCTTTCATCTCAATAAGTGAAGAAGAAACGATACCTATTTCATCTCGTCGATCAATATGTAATATACTTTCTTTATCTTCTTTAATATCATCAATATAATTCTTAATAAGCTTTAATGGTTTTATTAAAGAAGAAACCCAAATAAATAAAACAAGGGCAATAACGAATAGAGCACCATAAAAAATATTAATAACTTGTCCTTTCAAACTATTAATAAGTGTTTTTGAATACTCGCTATAAACGATTGAAATAATATAATTGTCACTGTCTGCCCTAGCAATTTGATAATAGATCGTTTCATCATTCATTTTTACTTTTGCTTGAAGTTTCTTTTTATTTTTTTTGATTACCTTTAAAAGATCATCTTGAAAAGCATAATCTAATACTTGAAATTTCTTAGCTGATATTTTTTGAGAAGAACGTAACGTATCTTCACTAACACAATAAGTAAAATGATATATTTGTTTTTCAGAATCTAATGCATCTGGCGAAAAATCATAAGAATAGAAATCATTTTGTGAACGCGTTAATACATCATACATTTCATTATCCATAATATGTGTGAGGTTATTGTCAATCAAAGGCAATAGTATCACTAGAATACTTATTGCGATGATTGAAAATATAATAATAAGCTGCTTTTGTAACGAATATTTTGTAAGCATTAATCTAAACGATAGCCAAAGCCATAAATTGTACGAATGTTAATTTCTGGCATTTTTTTACGTAAACGACGAAGTGTATCGTCTACTACACGATCACTTCCAAAGTAATTTTCATCCCACACTTTTGATAAAACTTGTTCACGAGAAATCGCAAGTCCTTTATTATTTAAAAAATACACAAGTAAATCATATTCTTTTGTTGTTAAAATAACTTCATTATTATGATAGAATACACGTCTTTTTTCTAAATCAACATCATAACCATCTATTTGTATTTTTGATGGATTATCATAAGCTCTTTTTAATAAATTATTAATTCTTAAAATAACTTCTTTAATATTAAATGGCTTTGTAATATAGTCATCCGATCCTTTTTCTAAACCAATAATACGATCGAACTCTTGATCTCTTGCCGACATAAAGATAATTGGCATTTTAGGCTTTGATGCTTTAATTTCATTAAACAATTCAAAACCACTAGCCTTATCCAACATAATATCTATCAGCCATAAATGGACATCATCATCTTTATGAAGTAAAGCTTCATCATACGTATAAAAAGAACAAACACTATATCCTTCTTTTTCTAAATAGGTTCTTACTAAATCATTTAAATTCTTTTCATCATCTATAATATTAATCTTAAATAACATTTTTTCTTCACCCCATCTTTATTCATACCAATTTTATTATGTCCATTATATAGAAAATATTGCCATAATCTATGGCAATATTTTGTGAGAATATGTGATTTTAGTGTTTGATAATAAATCCTTGTTCTCTCATTTTTGAGATAATATAATCAACAGATTCTAAACACTTTTCGTTTGTATTTGCTTCAACCATAACACGTACAACTGGTTCAGTTCCAGATTCACGTACTAAAACACGTCCTTCATCACCTAATTTTGCTTCAACTTCTTTAATTGCTTCTTGCACTTTAGGATCATTTTGTGCTTCTTTTTTATCTCTAACATAAACATTTTTCATTAATTGAGGATAGATAGTCACTGGTTCTACTAATTGAGCAAGTGTTTTCTTGCTTTCAATAACAGCTTCCATGATTTTTAATGATGTTAAAATACCATCACCTGTTGTTGCATGTTTAGAGAAAATGATATGTCCTGATTGTTCCCCACCAATACAATGACCATTTTTTACCATGTTTTCATTAACATATTTATCTCCAACAGCTGTTTTTTCGTATTTAATACCTTCTTTATCTAACGCTTTATATAAACCTAAGTTAGACATAATTGTTGTAACAATTGTATTGTTTGATAATTCACCATGTTCTTTTAAGTATTTACCACAAACATAAAGAATTAAATCACCATCGATTACACGACCAAATTCATCAACAGCTAAACAACGGTCAGCATCTCCATCATAAGCAAAACCAATATCTAATCCTTTTGATTTTACAAGTTCTTGTAAAGATTCAATATGAGTTGATCCACAGTTTGTATTAATATTTAAACCATCTGGTTCACTATGAATCACATAAGTCTTTGCACCTAAAGCATCAAAAACACTTTTTGCAAGATTAGAGCTTGCCCCATTGGCACAATCTAATCCAACTCGAATATTTTTAAAAGCACGTGTAGGAATAGACATCAAATATCCCAAATATCTATTTCTTCCAACTGAGTAATCTGTTGCACAACCAATTCCATCTTTTGTTGCAAAAGGAATTTCATCAACTTCACCATCAATATATTTTTCAATTAAGTCTTCAACTTTAGCATCCATTTTATGACCATTAGCATCTAAAACTTTGATTCCATTATCATAATAAGGATTGTGTGAAGCAGATATCATGATTCCGCAATCAAATCCATCAGTTCTTGTAATGTAAGCAACACTTGGTGTTGTTGTTACGTGCATTAATGAAACATCAGCACCACTTGCTGTAAGTCCAGCAACAAGAGCATATTCAAGCATATATGAACTTCTTCTTGTATCTTTCCCAATAACAACTTGTGCATGGTCTTTATTTCGACCAAAATACCAACCTAAATAACGACCTACCTTATAGGCATGTTCTACTGTTAAAACTTTATTGGCTTCTCCTCTAAAACCATCTGTTCCAAAATATTTTCCCATTTTTAAAATCTCCTATTTTTTTATATTTACGCGAATTTGTTCATCGCTGTCTAAACGATAGCTTAAGGTTGAATCACTTAATTCAACTTCAAGTTTGACATTATGGCGTCCTTTTTTCAATCCGTCAACATTAGCATAAACTTTAATATCCTCATTTGTCAAGGCGTTTATACGCTCACTTGTTCCTGTTATGGTTAAATTACATGTATCTTGTGATAAAGTCACATTTCCACTTTTTCCATTTTTTATATGAATAGGAATATCGACGAATTGTCTTTGAGCTGATGGAACAATAGATATTGTTCCATCTACTGTTGTAAAGGACATTTTATTGACATCAGAAACACTTAAAAGTTTCAAATCTTTAAATGTTTTTCCTTCTTCTAAATCACTAATATCTACTTTAACTTTAACATTTTCAATATCCTTTAATTTACTTTCATCACCATAGATTTTAACTTTATCTTTTGAAAAAGTCATTGAATCAACAGCATAACCTGTCGCAATTGTTCCTGTATATTCAGGGACAAGTGGAACTGATTTACTATAGTTTGAAAGTGAACAATCAACCTTGACAGTAGAAGGAATAACACTTACATCTAAAGCCTTACCACTTCTATCATATGCCTTAATCTTACATTTTTGTGTAAATGAATCGGTTACGCCTTTTAAATCAATAATTGCTTGAACAGAATAAACATTATCAATATTATCCTTCGACCCTCTTACTTCAACTTCACTATGTTCCATTGAATCCACAGAAACAGAACTTTTAGAGATTAAGCTATCTTCATTTTTAAAACGATATCCTAAACTAAACGTTTTTGTTACCTTTTGTGATACTGTTACTGTGACCGTTTGAGGAACAATGAGAACTTCCAAGTTGCTTGAAAAATTACGTGATTTTAATTCTACTGTTTGTTCACCTTCACCCACTCCTGAAAAATCAGCATAAACTTCATAATTTTTCATGAATTTTGTATTATAAATGTCTATCGATGGTCCAACTAATCCTACACTTACGCTCTCTGGCATACCAGCTACAACAAAATCATCTTGAAGATTTTCAATTTTCACCGGAACTGATTGAATATAATCTCCTGAATTCGGTGTTGAAAAAATACTATCAAAGTTTCCTCCATTGACTGTAAATAATAAGATTGTCGCTAGAATAAATGAAAGTATTTTTAAAGAAAGTCCTGATTGCAACATTTTATCTAAAGTGGAGTTAATAAAGTTCATCACTTTAATTGCCCCATTAACAAAGGATTCTCCTTTTGAATCAATTTCTGCATTGATCATTTGTGTTGTTAGATGCTTTTCTTCTAGTTTTTCTGGGTTTTCTTTTTCTTTCGAAATAAATTTTAAGAAAAAATCAGTTGTTGAATCACGATGTTCTTGATCTTTTTTACTCATCATCATCACCATCCTCATCTTCTGATTTAAACCATTCTAGTTCATTAACAAGACTTGCTCTTAATTCTTTTCTTGGAATTTTAATAAGTTCCCCTTTAATAGCAAAAGAAATCGTTCCCGTTTCTTCAGAAACAACAATTGTAAGAGAATCGGTGATTTCACTAATTCCTAAAGCCGCACGGTGTCTTGCCCCATAAATCGGTGAAAGATCACGTTGAGTTGGCGGGAAAAAGGCCGCTGCGCAAACAACACGATCATCTCTAATAATGACAGCCCCATCATGTAAAGGTGTTCCTTCCCAAAATATCGTATTAAATAATTCAGATTTAATATCTGCATTAATTTTAGTACCCGTATTAATGTAATCAATTAATGATTGTCCTCTTTCAAAAGTTATCAAAGCTCCTGTTTGGGTTTCCGAAAGTTTTGTAACTGAATCAACAATTTCATCGAGCATATGTTCCTTTTGATCATTAGATAAATGATCCATATGATACTCTCTTTTCGTTTGTCCCATTTTTTCAAGTAAAGAACGAATTTCTGGTTGGAAAATAACAATGATGGCAATAATCCCCCACGTTAAAACCGTATCCACTAAATATGACATTGTTGAAAGTCCTAAAACACTTGTGACTAATTTAATAAGTAAAATAATAAGAACCCCTTTAAACAGCTGCATTGTTCTCATATTTTGTTTAAACATACTAATTCCTAAATATAAAATATACCACACTAACAACAAATCAATCAGTGTACGAATAATATTCACAATTAAAGAGAAGTTTACTTCTATACCTGCTAACATTCTATCGCCTACTTTCTTTAAATTTATTATACTTGATGTTTTTCATTTTATAAAGAAAAGATAGGTTTTTATTCAAAACCTACCTTTTTTTCTTTATTATTAATAAATCTTTAAATTCCTCAATATTAATTTTATAACCATGTTCTTTCTTTTTTAAAGCTTCTAAAACATCTTGATATCTTTTTTTCGTAAGAGGATTTGTTATCATACAAATAATCGAAATAAGTAAACAAACATAGGTAACTCCTATAAATAAAACAGCAATTCCATGTTGTGTATATAAAGTTTGCGTAGCTTTTTGATCATTATAACCTATCCAATCCATACAATTCCCTAAAATACTAACCCCTATAGCAGCGGCTATTTTTTGTGAAACAGTTGCCATTGAATAGAAAATACCATCTTTTCTAACATCGTTTATCAAACAATCTACTTCAACACAATCACTAATCATTGCATAAATCACTTGGTATAAAGCATTCAATCAACATATTATAAAATGATTAACATGATGGAAACCAAGTGTCAACTCATTACCAAAGCAAATCAAATCATGACAAATATGGTTTATGTCGAATATCGAGATGAAATAATAATTATTAAAAGCGAACACATTTCTTTTAACAGTAACGAAATCACACAATATAAAATTTTAGGAGAACATATTAAATACAGAAGACAACAAAACCATTCCTTAGATCACGCTATTAGTGGGATAGTTGAATGGAAGAAGATGTTAGCCTCTGATAGAAAGAAAACTTTTTATCAATATTATTACACAATTTTAGATAATCAGTTAGAAAATGAAAATTATGATATCATTCCATCTGGTAATTATTTAGTTGTTTATCATAAAGGAACTTATGAAACATCTTATCAATCTTATCATCTCTTTTTAGATTATGCTAAAAAAAATCATCTCATATTAGATGATATTGCTTATGATGAAAGCTTAATCGATGAACTTACTGAAGCAAATCCTCAAAACTATATTACACAAATTAGTGTCAAATTTAAAAAAGAGCTCTAAAAGAGCTCTTATGCATTATTTTTTCTATATTGTTGTCTTCTTTCGTTTTCAGTTAAATAGCGTTTTCTTAAACGAATATTTTCAGGTGTTACTTCAACAAGTTCATCTTCATTAATATAATCTAAACAAGATTCTAGATTAAATTGACGAGGTCTTTTTAAAACAACTGTTGAATCTTTTGATGATGAACGAGTATTTGTCATTTGTTTTCCTTTAGTAACATTAACTGTTAAATCATTATCTCTACTGTGTTCACCAACAATCATACCTTCATATACGTCAACACCAGGACCAACAAACATTACTCCACGGTCTTCAACACTTCCAAGTGAATAAGCTGTTGTTTGTCCACTATCAATTGAAATTAAAACACCTAAGTTTCTCTTACCAACTGTTTCACCTTCCATTGGACGATAGTCAATGAATGAGTGAGAAATAATTCCATATCCTTTTGTCATTGTTAAGAAATTTGTCATAAATCCAAATAAACCTCTTGATGGAATTGTATAAACAACACGTGTTTGTCCATCACGAGAATCCATTGTTTCTAAGACACCTCGACGATATCCAAGTGATTCAATAACAGCTCCAATACAATCATCAGGTGCTTCAATTGTTACTTCTTCATATGGTTCACAAACAACACCATCGATTTCTTTCATGATCGCTTTAGGTTTAGAAACTTGTAATTCATAACCTTCACGTCTCATATTTTCAATTAAGATAGATAGATGTAATTCTCCACGTCCAGAAACGATCCATTCTTCTTTATTTTGGATTCTTTCAATTTTTAAAGATACATCTCTATTTGTTTCTTTAAATAATCTTTCTTCAATTTGTCTTGCTGTCACAAATTTACCATCTTGTCCAGCAAATGGTGAGGTATTTGTACCAAAAACCATTTGAATTGTTGGTTCATCGACATGTAATAATGGTAAAGCTTCTTCTTGACCTGTTGTACAAACAGTTTCACCTACACCGATATCAGCAAGACCAGCAACGGCAACGATATCTCCTGCACTGGCTTCTTCAATTTCAATACGGTGTAAACCAATAAATCCATAAAGTTTTTGAATTCTAAATTGTGTGTGACTTCCATCAGCTCTTACACAAGTTACAGATTCATTAACATGAATTTTACCTCTTTGAATACGTCCAATTCCAATACGTCCTACATAATCATTATAATCTAATAAGGCTGGTTGGAATTGTAATGGTCCATCTACATCAACTAATGGTTCAGGAATTTCTTTGATAATCATATCAAATAAACAATCCATATTTGGTACTTGTGTTGAAATATCAGGATCTAAACTTGATGTTCCTTGTAAAGCTGAAGTATAGATTGTTGGGAATTCTAATTGGTCATCATCAGCACCTAATTCCATAAATAATTCTAAAACTTCATCCATAACTTCATCAATACGTGTTACAGGTCTATCGACTTTATTAATAACAACGATTGGTTTTACTTTAGCAGCTAATGCTTTCTTTAATACGAAACGTGTTTGTGGCATTGTTCCTTCATAAGCATCTACTACTAATAAAACACCATCTACCATGTTCATGATACGTTCTACTTCTCCACCAAAGTCAGCATGACCTGGTGTGTCCATGATATTGATTCGATAATCTTTATAATTAATTGCTGTATTTTTAGCAAGAATTGTAATTCCTCTTTCTCTTTCAAGGGCATTGCTATCCATAGCACGTTCGTTGATTTGTTCACGGTCTTCTAATGTTCCAGATAGCTTTAATAATTGATCTACTAATGTTGTTTTTCCATGGTCTACATGGGCAATAATCGCTATATTTCTAATATTCATACGCTACTCTCCCTTCAATAACTTCCTCATTATATCACAATAATTTCAATTGTCATTATTTATTTTAATATGTCAAAAACAATTTTCAATGTAAGAGTTTACACTTTATTTTTGACTCAAAACTTCTTTTTTTATAACTTCTAATACACCTTGATGATCATTACTTTTTGCAATACCATAAGCAATATCTTTAATCCGTGGTACTGCATTAGCCATAGCATAACTATATTTAACAGATTTTAATAAAGTATAATCATTCATTTGATCACCAAAAGCCATACATTCTTCTGATTTAATATCCAATTCTCTTTGTAAGAGTTTTATAGCAACACCTTTATTAATATCTTCGTTTTGAATATCAATCCATTCATTACCAGAAGTTGTTGCTTTAACACCTTTATCTAAACCACAAGCAATATCATCTGCATAACGAATGATTTGATGATTTGGATCATAAATAGCAATCTTCATAATTTCATCATCAATATCATCATAACTCTCTACGAATTGGTAATTACAATAATACGTGCGTACCACAGGTTCTAAATGTTTAAATTCATTTAAACAATAAGCACTTTTAACCCCACATAAAATCATATTCAATTCTGGATGGGATTCTACTAATTGAATCACCGCTTGTACTTGTTCTTTTTTTAACGTATTTGTCGCAATCAAGTTTGCTCCCTTAGCAATATAACTTCCATTTTCTCCTATGAAATACATTTCATTAGAAATCGGTAAAAATTTTTGATACAAACGGAAATATTGATTTCCCGATGCAATTACAAATTTTATTTTTCTTTTTCTAAGTTTCTCAAAAATATCAAAAAACTCCATAGAAAATCTTTTAGATGAATCTAAAAAAGTTCCATCCATGTCTGTCGCAATTAATTTTATCATTAAACTTATCCCCTTTATCTTCAAAAATATATTAAAGAAATATAATTTATTTTTCAATACAAACAAAAAGAAAAGTACGATTTCTCGCACCTTACTTACCTATTACTTGTTTTATTTCATCTAAGCTCTTATCTTCAAAAAGAAGTTCTAAGATTTCATCATATTGTTTCTCTGTGACATTTTCCAACCAACTTATATCTTCATTTGGGTATTTCTTTTGATAGAATTTTACGACTTGTACTTTGATCTTTTCTCTTTTTTCTTCTAATGCCTTAATTTTCTCTTCTTCCGCACTTTTTGCTTTTTCTAGTGCTTTTGATTTTTCTTCTTCTGCACTTTGTAACGCTTCCACTACTTTTTCATAATTTCGCTGTTTTGTCTTTTGTTGGCTTTGAAATTTTGCGATGGCTAGTGCTTCATCTTTTAAGTCGTCATCTTCCATGAATTTATCATATTTTTCTTCATGATTCTCCCCACCTTTGTCAGGTTTATTCTATCACATTCATTTCCTTTTTCAATTAAATTGACAATCTCCTCTAATTCATTTAAGTTATCTTCTCCCTTTTCTTCAATAATTCGATTAATTTCTTTCATAAAGACAAAATACATATAGATCAAACTTCTTTGATTATCATGATATTTATTCCCTGTATTACTGAATTCTCTCACCAATTCATGATGTTCTTTATCATATTCATGATAGAGTACGATTTGATAAAACGGTTTGAGTTGATTGTAGTCATCTCCTTCTTCTATCTGCATAGCAATATTTTTACAGGCATAATATTGAAATCTCTTGAAGACATTTTCAAAATCATCATAGGCTTGGATTTCAATATTGACAGTTTCTCCTTCACTTGTTTTTACTCTTACATCCAAAACTGCTCTTTTTTCACGATAATGACTAGGAAGTAATTCTGTATTTTTTACATACAGTTCTTTACATCTTAAAGGCGTTACTGCTTCGATAATTGTTTTTAATAAATACATACACTCTTGGTCTTCATTATTGTAGACGAAATACTTAAATAATAGGTCATTATAAAATGGAATATTCTTTTCTTTGTCCATACTTTTTCCTCCTACTCGTATATTCGTCACTTCTTTTCATTTTTTCTTCAAAAAAATAAAAAAAAGGATTTATTTGTTTTGATACAAATAAATTCCTTCTTTAAAACGATTCAAGCCATCTTTTAATCTTTCAAACGGACAAGCAACATTCATACGAATAAAAGCTTTTCCATTTTCCCCATATTCAAGACCATCACTTACGTAAAGTCCTGTTTTTTCTCTTATAAAAGATGTAAGTTCAACACTATCCATACATACTTTATGACAATCAATCCATAAAAGATATGTCGCTTCTGTAGGGATTACATAAACATCATTCATTTCTTTTTGAATGAATGAAATCGCATAATCTTTATTATTTTGAATATATTGGTTTAATTCATTAAGCCAATCTTCACTTTGATTAAAAGCTGCCTTTGTTGCACAAATTGCAAAACTATTTGGTTCCGCTACTTCATCCGTATTAATTCCACGATTAACTTTATGTCTTAATACCTCATTAGCTACAACAATACATGCCGTTTGCATTCCTGCCATATTAAAAGCTTTGGTTGGGGCAATACACATAATTGTATTTTCTAAATTTGTTTTTGAAACGGAAGCAAAAGGAATATATTCCTTTTGAGGATTCGTAATATCACAATGAATTTCATCACTTAAAACAATAACGTGATGTTTCGCACACAAATCACCAATTTTTTGTAAAGTTTCTTTATCCCAGATTTTTCCAATAGGATTATGAGGATTACAGAAAATCATTAATGTTGTTTGACTTAAAGCAAGTTTTCTTTCTAAGTCTTCAAAATCAATATGATATTCTTTACCATCAAAAACAAGATTACTTGATAAAACATGTCTTCCATTATTTAAAATAGAATTATAAAAGATATTATAAACCGGTGACATAATCAAAACATTTTCACCTACTGTTGTCACTTTTCTTACTACCGAAGAAATAGCAGGAACAACTCCTGTAACAAACATCATCCAATCTTTTTCCATATGAAAATGATGTCTTCTTGCCCACCAATTTTGATAAGCTTCAAAATAATCATCAGGTACCGTATTATAACCAAAGATTTTATGATCTACTCTTTTATGTAAAGCATCTATAATGGCTGGAGCTGTTTCAAAGTCCATATCAGCTACCCACATAGGAAGTTCATTTTCTTTAACATCCCATTTATATGAATTTGTATTAAAACGATTGGTCATCTTTGAAAAATCGTACATCTTTACATCTCCTTTAATTGAATCATTGTTTGACTTGGATCAATGATTTGATCATCAATAATCATTTCACCAATACTATGTGCACTAATTTTACCAGAAATAGGATTTGTAATACTATCAATATGACTTTCAATTTGTGCATCAATATCTTTACAGAATTCAAAAGCAAGTGTCGTATTAATTAATTTACAATTTACCATCTTTAATCCTTCGATATAACATAATCCTTGTAAACTTTCAATTGTGCAATTCACAAAAGTAATATTTTTCGTATTCCATGCAAGATATTCACCAATAATTACAGAATCATAAACCGTGACATTTTCACAATTCCAAAAAGCATCTTTTGAAACAAGTTTAGAATTTCTAACAGTAATATTCTTACTACCATCAAAGCAATAATTTCCTGATAAATTCAAACCATCAATTTCAATATTTTCACTATTCATTCCAAAGTAATCACCTTTAGCAACCACATTATATAACTTAATATCACTACATTTCCATAAGGTTTCTTGAGCATTGACCATATTGACATTTTCCAAAGAAATATGTGTTCCTCTTCTAAAGGTCTTAGGCGCATCAATCACGCTATCTTTAATATTAATATGATGAGTATACCAAATACCTGATCTAGCCGTTTCAAGTAAGGTACTGTTTTCTACATTGATATGATTACAATACCATAGTGGATATTTCCACTTAAAAATACTTCCACTAATATCTATATGATCACTTTCTTTTAAAGGCGATTCTCCATCAGCAAAAATACTATCTTCTACTTTTAAATCATGACTTTTAAATAAAGCTCTTTCTCCTTTTAGATAAGCTTGTTTAACTAATTCCATTCTATTCTTCCTCCATTTTTTTCTTTAGTGAATAAATCAAATAATCTAAACAATCTATTTTCTTTTGTTCTTCGTGTAATTTATCTAACAAACAACAACGATGACACTGTAATGATTTAATAAGCATTTTTAAATCATCATTATTATATTTTTTGATACACTGTGTAATAAGCTTTTCATCACAACCAGCATCCTTTAAATTCATAATTAACTCTTCAATGATTTCCTTTTTCATAGCTTTCACCACTTTCCTTTATTATTGTAATTCTTTGTCCTTGTATTATCAAATACCTATAATAAATACATTTTTATACTTGTAAGGCATAACAAGAAGTTTTAAAATAAAAACAAAGGATGTGAAATCATGGAATTTAGACTTTTACAATATTTTCTTGCCATTGCAAGAGAGGAAACAATTTTAAAAGCAGCAGAAAGCTTACATGTTACCCAACCAACTTTATCAAGACAGATGAAAGAACTTGAAGATCATTTACAAAAACAGCTTTTCATTCGTGGTAATCGTAAGATTACTTTAACGGAAGAAGGTATTTTACTTCGCCAACGTGCTGAAGAAATTGTCAGTTTGGTTGAAAAAACAGAAAGTGAAATTATGTTATTCGATGAAACCTTAAGTGGTGAAGTCTGTATTGGCAGTGAAGAAACGTTAGGCATCGAAATCATTTGTAAAGCCATTCAACGTGTACAAGAAGATTATCCACGTATCCAATTCCATTTATTTAGTGGTAATGAACAAGATGTGACAGATCGTCTTGAAAAAGGTTTAATTGATTTTGGGGTGATTATTGAACCTGCTAATATTTATAAATACAATCATTTATCTTTACCTTATCAAGACTTATGGGGAATCTACATAAAGAAAGAACATCCTCTTGCTTTAAAAGAATCGATTACTCCTCAAGATTTAATTGATGTTCCTCTTCTTTGTTCCTCACAAGAATTAAAATATAAACAAATAGAAAACTGGGCCAATTCTTATTTTTCTAAATATCATATTATTGCAACCTATAACTTAATTTATAATGCCAGTATTCTAACAAAGGAATGTAATGGAGCTGTGATTTCTTTAAAAAACCTCATTGATACAAGTAATGAAAGTTCTTTGTGTTTTAGACCCCTTGAGCCACAAATCACTTCATCACTTGCCTTTATTTGGAAAAAATATCGTGTTCTTTCAAAAACTGCACAATATTTTTTAAAAGTGTTAGAAGAAGAAATAAAAAAAGCTCATAAATGCTCACAAATTAATAAAAATATGATAAAGTAAAATTGATTACTCATTAAAGAAGGGGTGTCTATGGAAAGAAAAAATAAAGGATTTACTCTTGTATAAATAATAGTAGTTCTTCTGATTATCGCCATTCTTGCAGCTATCGCTATTCCAACTTGTCAAGGATACCTTGAAGAAAATCGCGAATCGCGTGACCTCATCAACGTTCATGCTACTTGTACAGATATCATTGCGATGGGAAAAACTGGATATAAAACAGATATTGTAAGAGAAGTAGAACTTACACAAAAGAAAGATGATTGGCAAGCTTTTGATTCTGTAACTATTGCTGGTATTACGCACAAGAAATTAGATAGTGACACTGATAACTGGAAAGGAATTCCTAAAGCCGGTGGTGTTTGTGAAATTTCATACAATAAAGAAAAAAATACTGTTGTTTTTAATTGGAAGTAAGACAGAAGAATCCACAATTGATTTTTCATCGAGTTTACATATTGCATTAAATAATAGCGGTTTATTAGACAATGACCTTGAAAATAAAACTTTTTTTGAAATTGATTCGAAATGTGATGGTTCAACAATGGTTCCAAAATTAAAAGAACAGATCGAAAATAAGAGTTTATTAAACCATGGTACATGGGCTTATTATGGAAACGCAAAAAAAGGAAAAGAATCTGAAAGATATTTATTTTGGACTTCAGTTGATACAGATAAAGTCGGTGCTAACAAACAAATCCCTGTCATTATTAGTACAGCTGATGGAAAATTCTACATTTCATCATCAACGACTGCTCGAAAACAAAAAAGTAGTGCTTATAAACCATATGTAGCGATTGCTCCAACCGGTAATGGTAATTCTAATCAATATAAATCATACATAGCTGGAAAAGAACCATACAATACACTTGAAGATGCTTATAAAGCTTATGCTGATGTTGTAAAAAATGATTATTCTAATTACAAAGATACTTTACCACGCTAGTAATAAACACGCCTAAAAGACGCGGTATGTACTCCCAAAGTCTTTACTTACTAAAGCCTGATAGCTCCAACGTCTTTACTGGCTAGAG
>OGZR01000314.1_pt1 | contig 24987 bp, 20 predicted proteins | sample 1576851 | NCBI WGS metagenome assembly OGZR01 (sample SAMEA3541492, study PRJEB24748) | human gut metagenome | biome: human gut; feature: human-associated habitat; material: faeces | place: China | collected 2012
GCAGCCGCCGGAGCGGTGCTTAAGCCGTCAGGCGGGAATTGTGCGGTGTTGCCTTTACTGTTCCACGGCACCGGTGGGCAGCTGGGGAACAGCGGTCAGGATGCGCATGAACTCTTCGCCGGTGATGGTTTCTTTCTCGTACAGGTACTTGGCGATCTCGTCCAGTTTGCCGCGGTTTTCAATCAGCATCTGTTTGGCTTTTTCATGCTGCTGCTTGACAACTTCCACGACCTTATCGTCCACTGTGGCGGCTGTGCGCTCACTGCAGGCCAGGCTGGCATCGCCGCCCAGGTAGGCGTTGTTCACGGTTTCCAGGGCAACCATGTCAAAGTCGTCGGTCATGCCGTAGCGGGTAATCATGGCGCGGGCCATCTTGGTGGCCTGCTCGATATCGTTGGATGCGCCGGTGGTGATGGAGTTGAACACCACTTCTTCGGCGGCACGGCCACCGGTCATAGTGGCAATTTTGGCCAGGATCTCTTCCTTGGTCATCAGGGTGTGGTCGCCGTCCTCTACCTGCATGGTGAAACCTAGCGCGCCGGAAGTGCGCGGTACAATGGTGATTTTCTGCACGGGGGCGGAATGGCTCTGCAGGGCGGCAACCATGGCATGGCCGACTTCGTGGTAGGCCACGATGCACTTTTCTTTGTCGCTCAGGATCTTATTCTTTTTCTGGGCACCGGCCAGGATGGTATCCACGGCTTCCTGCAGGTCGTACTGGGTAACGGCCATGCGGTGGTGGCGCACAGCGCCCAGGGCGGCTTCGTTGATGATATTGGCCAGCTCGGCACCGGAAGCACCGGGAGTCATGCGGGCAACCACGGCAAAGTCACAGTCGGGGCCGATTTTGACCTTTTGAGCGTGCAGGCGCAGGATGCTTTCGCGGCCTTTCAGGTCGGGCAGCTCCACGGGCACACGACGGTCAAAACGGCCGGGGCGGGTCAAAGCGGGGTCAAGGGATTCAGGACGGTTGGTGGCGGCCAGAATGATAACACCCTTGGCGGCGTCAAAACCGTCCATTTCGGTCAGCAGCTGGTTCAGGGTCTGCTCGCGTTCATCGTTGCCGCCCATACCGGAAGCACCGTCACGCTTTTTGCCGATGGTATCGATCTCATCAATAAAGACAATGCAGGGGGCTTTTTCGTTGGCCTGTTTGAAGAGGTCACGCACCTTGGAAGCGCCCATGCCGACGAACATCTCGACAAATTCAGAACCCGCAATGGAGAAGAAGGGAACACCGGCTTCGCCGGCAACAGCGCGGGCCAGCAGGGTTTTACCGGTGCCCGGGGGGCCGACAAGCAGAACGCCCTTGGGCATTTTGGCACCGATATCCTCGTAACGCTTGGGGTTATGCAGGAAGTCAACGATTTCCTGCAGGCTCTCTTTGGCTTCGTCCTCACCGGCAACATCGGCAAATTTGATGGACTTGCCATCCTCAACGACATACTGTTTGGCACCGGATTTGCCGCCGCCAAAAATCATGCTGTTGGCGCCGCCGGTCATTTCACCGACCCGCTTGCGCATCATGCGGTTGAACCAGACGATCAGGATGATCATGGGCAGCAGCGAGATGACCCAGCCCAGCAGGGTATCCACCCAGGTGGTCTGGTTGTACACCTTGCCAAAGGAAACGCCGGCGCTTTCCAACCGGTTGACCAGCTGCAGGTCCTGCGCAATGGAGTTGGTGCAGTAGGTGGTATCGTTTTTGTCCACAAAATAGATCTGCTGATCCTGAATTTCAACGGTGCTCAGTTCGCCGCTTTCGAGCATGTTCAGGAAGGTGCCGTAATCGACCTGTTTGACCTGGCCTTTCATCATGGCGGGGAAGGCCCAGAAATTGAGCAGCAGCAACACCACAAGGATCACGGCATATACAATGCCGGTCGTCTTTTTGGGGTCGCGCGGCTGTTGGGTTTCGTGCATAACAATTCCTCCAGTTGGGGGCGGTAATAGGGGCCCCCGATAGATTCTATCATGAAGAATAAAAATGAACTGCGGATGAACAAGGCATGAAATAGCTGGAAATTCCGGTAAACTTTGCGTGAACAAGGGCAGTTTGTGGGCAAAAACAGGAATGCAGACCGCGTAACGACAGGAAAAAGTGAAAAGAATCTGAACGGTTTTCCACAAACAGAGGGGCTTCTTGTGGAAAACAAAAACGCGCGGCGGGGAGATAGGATGTTGATGACAGGATACCATGGTTGCAGCTCAGTATGCGGGACGATGCAGGCATCGTCCTCTACAAATCTTTATAACAAAAGCGGGGCGCTGCCAATCAGCAGTGCCCCGCTTAATTTTGTGTTATGCAGTTTTATCGCCCCAGGCGCACCGGCTCCGGAGGCTCCTGGCCGGGGCGCAGGTCCATCCACCAATAGGCAAGGTCCAGCCATTGGCCGAACTTGTACCCAGTGCGGGGTTCCACGCCGATTTTTTTGAAGCCGAGCGCCTTATGGAACGCGCAGCTCTCTTTGTTCTGGCCGGTCACAAGGGCAACGGCGTTGCAGTAGCCGCGCTGGCGCACGCCGTCCAGCAGGGCTTTGTACAGCCGCCCGCCAACCCCCTGGCCCACACAGTCGTGGGCGCAGTAAACGGTTAGCTCCACATCCCACGCATAAGCTGTGCGGCTGTGCCAGGGGTGGGCGCAGGCAAAGCCGCACAGCTTGCCCGCTGCATTGACGGCAACCAGGAACGGCGCGCGCTGCTGCACATAGGCGATATTTTCGCGCTGGAATTCCTCGGTACACAGGTCATACTGGAAAGTGGCCGTGGAGTGGGTGACATACCAGTTGTACAGCTCCGCCACGGCGGCGGCGTCCTCCGGCGCGGCATCCCGCAGGGTGATGGTGTTTTCAGCGGTCCACTGGGCGGCAAGGGCTTCCTTTTCGGGTTTTGGCAGCTTTTTCAGGGCGGCTTCCCGCTTCAGGGCGGCACTTTTATCGGTGCAGCGCTCGGCATAGGTCAGCTTAACGGCACCTTTGGCGTGGGTATACTTGGCACCGGCCTTGCCGCCCTTGTGGGCGCGCAGGCGGCGGGCAAGGTCATTGGTCCAGCCGGAATACAGGCTGCCATCCGCGCAGCGCACCATGTAGACCCAGGCGGAAGCTGGGGCTGGCTGGCAGTCCGCCGCGGTGCTGGGGCGGGGACCAAACTGCTCCAGAGTTTCGGCGCTCACTGTGCGCTCACCGGCCTTCCGGCGGCGCGCAGGGCACGGCGACATGCCTCAATGGCATCCTCTTTGGTTTCCGCGGTGACAAGGAAACGGCTGGGGTGGCAGAACTTGAGAGCCAGGCCGCTCTTTTCGCGCAGGATCTCCTCCGGCTGGCCGCCCCATGCGGGCGGGAACGGCACCTTGCTGCGGCGGGTCTTGTAATCGGTCACGCACTGGGCGCTGTAGCCGCCGCGCTGGCTGGGGTAGACAACAAACAGGGCATCGGTTTTGTACAGGCCGTTTTTCCAGGGCATGTAGTCCGGCAGGACCACAATGCCGTCCTTGGAGTTCTTGTAGGCGTTCTGGACGGTCTCGTCCGCGCGGTTCACGGCGTTGGCTGCGGCAATCTCGTTTTCCAGCACCTGCTTGGCAAAGGGCACGGCGCGCCAGAAGCAGGCATCGGAATCTTCGCCGGAATCCCACACGGGGTTAAAGCTGCCGATGGCATCGGCCAGGGAGTTCTGTTCGCCGGTGTTATCGTTCAAGTCCAGGGGCTGAACAAAATTTTCATCCAGCAGGCGGGCCTGGTGGGCACCCACCAGCTGGGCACCCAACACGCGCCACAGCAGGCCAAAGGCCGCATAGGGCACGCCGTTGGGGCGGCTTTCGCGCGGTTCCTGGTGGTGGTCAAACATACCGCAGCCCACATCGTACACAATGCCGTCAAAACCATCCGGCACAACAAAACCGCGGGTTACTTTGATATCCGGCCGCACAATCATCAGCAGCGCTGTGGCAAACACATCGTCTGCATGGAACTTGCCGCCGTGAGTAAAACCTTTTGCAGGAATTTTCATAGAATAGCCTCCGTCTATGGGGTAAAATGATGATTAACTAATATTATAACATGAAAGCGTAGGTTGGTAAATGCAAAATCTGCGCGGGCGGGCCGGATTTGGAACAAGTGGCAGCATTTGGCCGAAAAACGGTGATTCACAACCGGCATAAAATATGATATACTAACCTAATATGCCCTTTTGCGGGCATACCGGACATTCGGCGTGTTGACGCGGAATGTTGACCGCAACTTAATGAACAAACAAAGCGAAGGAATTGGATACCCATGCAAAACATCAAAAAAACATTAAAAAACAAGCGCTTCTGGCTTGGCACGGTGCTGCCATTTGCGCTGGCTGTGGCAGCGGCCTTTGTGGCGCGCTACCAGTTAGAAATTTCTGACGGCGTAACTGCCAACTACATGGCGGGGCAGTGGCCGGTATACGCACCGCTCAATGCGCTGACGGCGTTCTGCCTGACGCTGGTGGTGTTTGCCCTGTGCGGCAGCTGGGGCATTGCAACCGGCGTTTCCGGCCTGATTTTTACCGTGCTGGCGCTGGTCAACTATTACACGCGGGACCTGCATGGTTCCGCCCTGATGCCGCAGGACATCCTGAACCTGGGCACCGCGGCAGAGGTGATGGGCAGTTATACCCTGCACATTACCCAGACAGTTATTACCATTGCGCTGCTGTACATCCCGGTGCTGGTGGCTGCCGTTGTGCAGGTCAAACTGGCCGGCAAGCATAAGCGCAGCTGGAAACAGCGCGGCGCCCATGCGCTGGCCTGCGCCTGCGGCATTTTTGCGGTGCTGTATCTGGGGTATTTCAGCCCCAACCCCATCAAGCCCGCCGCTACTTACGGCTGGGCCTGGCAGGAAACCTATTATAAGTACGGCTACCTGGCGGGTAGCCTTGAAGCCGCCAGCCTGATGGTGGACCCCATCCTGCAGCCGGACGGCTACAGCGAGGACGCCGCCACCGAGGCCGCTGCAATGGCGCAGGACTATCAGGCCAGCCCCGAAACGGCAAACGAGCAGGACTACCCCGATGTGTTCCTGATCCTGTCCGAAAGCTTTTATGACTTTGACCTGGTAACGGACCTGCAGGCCGACCAGGAGATCATGCAGGTGACCAAAAACCTGCCCAACTCCATTTACGGCCACACCGTCAGCCCGCATGTGGGCGGCGGCACCAACTCCAGCGAGTACGAGATGCTTTCCTCCAACTCGCTGATGCTGATGCCCTCCATCACACCGTTCAACTGGTTGAACCTGCACAAGGCAAACAGCCTGGTCAGCAACCTGAAAGATCTGGGGTATGCCACGCTGGCAGCCCACCCCTATACCAACTCCAACTACCGCCGCGATTCTGCCTGGCTGACGCTGGGCTTTGACGAGACCCACTTCCAGGATGATTTTCCGACCAAGGAAACCTATGGCAGCCGCCCCTACCAGACCGACAGCGCCACCTACCGCGATCTGGAAGGTTTGTATGAAGCAATGCCGGAGGACCAGCCGCGGTTTGTGTTCCTGGTTTCCATCCAGAGCCACGGCGATTACGATATGAACCCCCCGGAGGAGGATATCGTGCATGCCGCAACCGATTACGGCGAGTATGATTCCATCATGGATGAATACCTGAGCAACATCTATATGACCGACCGTGCCTTTGGCGAACTGACCGAATACCTGACCGAGCAGTACGAAAAGACCGGCCGCAAGGTGATTGTTGCCATGGCAGGTGACCACGCCCCCAGCTTTGTGGATCATGTGGCCGATCATACTTTTACCGATGAGAACAATTTGCAGATTTTGGAGCGCAGCACGCCCTACCTGATTTGGGCAAACTACCCGCTGGAAAACGCAGGCCAGACTAGCGCCACCGACGAGTACAATCGCATGGATATGTGCATGCTGGCTCCCACCCTGGTGGAAAATGCCGGGCTGCCGCTGACCCCGTATTACCAGTACCTGCTGGCACTCAAGCAGGTGGCCCCGGTGGTGACAGCCGCCAATGACTATATGGACGCGGACGGCGTGACTCACACCTACGGCGAGAATGCAGAGCTGGATGCCTGGGTGCATGGGTACTTCAATTTGGAGTATAACAACATCGGTGCCAAAGCAACCCGTCAGCAGAATTTGTTCCAGGTGGAAAAGTAAGAAGCTGATAAGCAGACGTCAGCCAGGATTCCTCTGATTTAAAAACAAAAATGGCAAGAAAAAATCTCCCTGCTGCAATGTGCTGATGCACAAAATGCAGCGGGGAGATTTTCGATTTCAGATACACTCCGGGCCGTTACACGGCGGCGGGCGCTTTCAGCACAAAGATCTGTACGCCCCAGATCACCAGAACAACAGTGCCGAGCGCGATGCGGTAAACGCCGAACGCGGTGAAGGTGTGGCGCTTGACGTAATCCATCAGGAAGCGGATGGCGATGATGGAAACGATAAAGGCAACCGCACAGCCAACGATCAGCACAACGGTCTGATCCAGCGTGAAGCTGTTGCCCTTGCCAAAGAACTTGACCAGCTTGAGCAAACTGGCACCGGCCATGACCGGGATGGCAAGGAAGAAGGTGAACTGGCTGGCAGCCGGGCGGGACATGCCGCACAGCATGCCGCCCAGAATGGTGGAGCCGCTGCGGGAGGTGCCGGGAATCAGGGAGAGCACCTGCCAGCAGCCAACCTTGAACGCCTGCGGGTAAGTAATGCGGGAAAGCTTGGTGGTGGTGGGCACCCGCGGGCGGCGCTCGATCAGGATAAAGGCAACGCCGTACACAATCAGCATCAGGGCAACCACCACGCTGTTATACAGGTGGGCGTCCATCCAGTCGTCCAGCAGAATGCCCAGCACGGCGGCGGGCACGCAGGCTGCAATAATTTTGAACCACAGCCGGACCACGGGCCAGCGCAGGTGGGCGGCAAAGCCGGTATCGCGGCCATTATCCTTGCAGAACGGCCACAGCTTGTGAAAATACAGCACCACAACAGCCAGGATAGCACCCAGCTGGATGACAACGCGGAACATTTCCATAAAATCTTCCGTATAGCCAAACTTCAGCACCTGCTCGGCAAGGATCATATGCCCGGTGCTGGAAATCGGCAGCCATTCGGTGATGCCTTCAATCACACCGTAAATGACGGATTTCAGAATTGAAAGAAACAGGTCCATCTTTTTTCCTCCCCTTGGCTGGAGCACTCCCGGCCAGCAATACAAATATATAGTAGCACACTTTACGTGATATTGCACCCTGCCGCTGTATAATTTACACTTTTGTTCCAAAACAACAGGCAAAAGCGGTTGCCGTTTTGGCAAAATGCTCCTATAATAGAAGTGTGGCTTTTGCCGTATCAGTGGGAAAAGTTGGAATATGTATAGAAAATAGAGGATATTACAAAATGTATAAAACTGTAGTGTTTGACCTGGATGGTACGCTGCTGAACACCCTGACTGACCTGGCGGATGCCGGCAACCGGCTGTGCCGGAAATATGGCTGGCCCACCCATGAGCGCCAGGCGTACCGCTATTTCGTGGGCAACGGTATCCCGAAACTGGTGGAGCGCCTGGCCCCGGCAGACCAGCGCACCCCGGCGGTGCTGGAAGCGGCCCTGGCGGATTTTAAGCGGGATTATGGCCAGCACCTGCGGGACACCACCGCACCGTACCCCGGCATCCCCGAAATGCTGGCAAAGCTGAAAGCGAACGGCGTGCAGCTGGCGGTGTTTTCCAACAAGGCGGATGCGCTGGCAAAAGAGGTCGTCAAGGATTATTTCGGCACGCAGTATTTTACGATCGTGCGCGGCCAGATGACCGGCGTGGCCCCCAAGCCCGCCGCCGAGGGCACGAACGCCCTGCTGCAGGCCCTGCATGCCGACCCGGCCAGCACCCTGTATGTGGGGGACAGCAACGTGGATGTGGAAACCGCCCACAATGCGAACCTGCCCTGCTGCGGGGCAGTGTGGGGATTCCGCACGCGGGAGGAACTGAATGCGGCCGGGGCGGAATACCTGGCAGAAAACAGCGATGAACTGTATGACGTTATCATGAAATAACTGCAAAATTGCGGTGGGGGGAACTGTAAAATGATTGCGCAGCGCTATAAAGATATGCTTAGCGGCAAGTCCGTTATTCGCCAAATCTCCGAGTGGAGCACGGCTCGCGGGACCGAGATCGGCTATGAAAATGTGTTTGATTATTCGCTGGGCAACCCTTCGGTGCCCTGCCCGGAGCACTTTACCAAAACCTGCATCGATCTGCTGCAGACCAAGGAGCCGGTGACGCTGCATGGCTACAGCCCCACGCTGACCATCCCCGCCGTGCGCAAGGCGGTGGCCGAAAGCCTGAACCGCCGCTTTGGCATGGACTACGGTATGGAGCATATCTTTATGGCAACGGGTGCTGCTGGTGCGCTGGCCCACGCCATGCGCTGCGTGGCGGTGCCGGGGCAGGATATTATCACCTTTGCGCCGTTCTTCCCGGAATACAAGCCGTATGTGGAGGGCGCGGGCCTGAATCTGAAGGTCGTTCCGCCCCGCACGAAGGATTTCCAGATTGACTTTGACGCATTTGACGCGATGCTGGATGAGAACACCGCCGCCGTGCTGATCAACACCCCCAACAATCCCTCCGGCGCAGCCTACAGCGCCGAGACGCTGACCGGCCTGGCCGACCGCCTGCGCGCCGCCAGCACCAAGTATGGGCACCGAATCTTTTTGATCTCGGATGAGCCGTACCGCGAAATCATGTTCGGCGGGCAGCCCATCCAGTATGCCGCCAAGTTCTATGACGATACGTTGACCTGCTATTCGTTCAGCAAGAGCCTGAGCCTGCCGGGCGAGCGCATCGGCTATGTGGCTGCGAACCCGCGCTGCGAGGACGCCGAGTATATTGTGCCCATGTGCGGCCAGATCAGCCGCGGAACCGGCCACAACTGCCCGGCATCACTGATCCAGCTGGCCGTGGCCGAATGCCTGGACGAAACCAGCGACTTGGGCGTGTACGAAACCAACATGGAGCTGATTTACGCCGAGCTGAAAAAGCTGGGCTTTACCGTGGTCAAACCCTCCGGCACCTTCTATATCTTCCCCAAAGCGCTGGAGGAGGACGCCAATGCGTTTTGCAAAAAGGCCATGAAGTATGACCTGGCGTTGGTTCCCGGCGACAGCTTTGGCTGCCCCGGCTACTTCCGCATGGCGTACTGCATTGATACCGAGAAGGTCCGCCGCAGCTTTGCCGCACTGGAAAAATTTGTGGCGGAAGAATACGGAAAATGAATTCCGTTCGGGCCGCGCCCGCCCGCAGTGGGAAGCAAAGCCCGAAACATACGATTTTGACACCATAAACGGGAGGTCTGCACAATGCCGCAACAAAAACGTCCGGCGCAGGGACCCAAGCGCCGCCCTGCACCCGCTGCCAGGAGCAGCAATATGCAGCGCCGCCGCGCTGTTTCACGCAAACAGAACCGCCGCGTGCATGCCCTGATCACTTTGATTTTCTGCATTGCCGTGTTTATTTTGGTGTGCGCAGGCTGCTTTTTGCTGGTAAAAACCGATGGCACCATTACCAACAAGCCCAACCAGAGCCAGGGGGATTCCAGCTCCACCGCGCCCGACGGTGCAGACAGCACCACGGATGGCGACAGCCAGCAGGAACAGCCCACCATGACCGAGGAAGAACAGCGCATTGCCGATGCCACCTCAACGGCGTCTGCAAACTGCACCAAGGATGCCCCGCAGGTGGTGGACCCAGCGCTTTGGGATGAGCGCGGCAAAGCCTTGATGGAACAGCTGGCTGCCGATGAATTTTACCAGAGCGAGGGGCTGAAATACAGTGCCAAAGATGGCTGCCCCTATATGATCGCGGTCAACCGCGCGGCTTCTACCGTGACGGTACTGGCGCTGGACGATGAGGGTAACTACACCAAGCCGTATATGGCCATGGTGTGCTCCGGCGGCGCGGATACCCCGCTGGGATTCTTTGCAACGCCGGTCAATTATGACTGGCGGCTGCTGGCCGGGCCGAGCTATGGCCAGTACGCTACCCGCATCTGGGATTCCTATCTGTTCCACACTGTGCCGTATTACAGCCAGCACAAGGACGATATCGAGTACGACCAGTTCAACCAGCTGGGCACCCAGGCCAGCCTGGGCTGTATCCGGCTGCTGGTCTGTGATGTAAAGTGGATCTATGATAACTGCCCCATCGGCACCCGCGTGGTGATCTATGATAACGCCGATGACCCCGGCCCCATGGGAAAGCCCGGCACCATTTACACCGACCCGACGGACGAGAGCAAGCGCGGCTGGGACCCCACCGACCCGGATTCCGCCAACCCGTGGGATGCAGCATTCCGCAGCGGTACAGCTATCCGCAGCGAGGCAGCCTGGAACGAATGGAACGACGCCCAGAACGATGGCCGCTGGAACGGCTCCATCAACCCCGCTGACCTGCAGGGCTGGAGCACCGATTCCAGCGTTGAGGGCACCCGCGGATAACACACCATAGGGGTTAGGGCAATACCGCATAATTCTAAGTGCCGATACGGCGAGCGAGGTGCGGCAGATGCCAAGCCAAAAGCGCAGATAATACTGGATGCTGCAAAGGTGAGCGCCGCCAGTGGCGGAAACAGCGAACCGAAGCAGGGGCAGCGGTCGCAGAGTGCGAGGGGCTTTTGCCCCCGAAGCACGATGCGGGTACCGCAACCCGACATTATCGAGCATTTTGGCAACGCAGATGCCGTGCCGCAGCTGCCGGAGCGGTGCTTAAGCCGCAAGGCAGGAATTGTGCGGTGTTGCCTTAGGTTTTACCAGGTTTTCACCAAGAAGCACTTGTTCTGCCCGGCAAATTGGGATATAATAAAAGGGTTACAAACAGCTTTACCTGCCATGGAGGGCAATGAATGATGAAACTGGCAAAACGTGCAGCTGCACTTGTGCTGGCAGCGGTTCTGGCGCTCAGCCTGACCGCCTGCAGCCCCAAGGAAGTAGCAAGCAATCTGATTTTGAAAACGGCAGACCTGCTGGGCCTGCGTGAAGAAGGTTCCGATGACGATGAGGCGGACGAAATTGTGGCGCAGCCCGGCGGTGAGGTGAACTTCCCGGATGGGCTGCAGGATACCTCGGTCCACTGGAACCAACAGGTGCAGGATGGGACGCTGTATGTTGCGTTTAACAGCATCCAGAATCGCAACACCGAGTATTTTGTGGCGGGTTCCGATACCGTGCAGGTAACGGGCTATGCCACCACCGAATCCACCGGTATTCTGGAGTTCAAGGTGGCGCTGTGGGAACTTTCGGAGGATAAGGCAACCACTTCCTATGTGGCGGGCACCACGGTGTATTTCCCGACCGGCGGGGAGTGCAGCACCTATACCATCTCCGGCTTGACCCCCGGCAGGCTGTACAAGGCCAATGTCAGCTATGACTCTGGTATGTTCTACATTACCGGCGGCGTGAAAATTGAGGGCATTGGCAGCGACGACCTGGTTGCCCCGGATGCAGAATAACCAAAAATGAAGCGTGCCCCGGCGCAGCGGTCAACGCAGACCGACGCCGGGGCATTTTGCGGATATGACTGAAACAAAAAAAGGAATCAAAAGATGAACTTTGATAAAAAACAGCTGCGCAACACCCTGCTGCTTCTGCTGGGGGCGCTGATCTGGGGCACAGCCTTTGTGGCGCAAAGTGTGGGCAGCGGCTATGTGGGGCCGTATACCTTTTTGGCGGCCCGCAGCTGGCTGGCCTGCGCATTTTTGATCGTGCTGGTTTTGCTGCGCCGCGGCAAGGCCCGCAAAGCGGATCCCGGTGTTCCGTTCTGGATCAACGGCCGGATGCTGCTGCGGGGCGGTGTGTTCTGCGGCATTGCGCTGTTTGCGGCTTCGGCGGCACAGCAGATCGGCATTGGCACCACCAGCACGGCCAAGGCGGGCTTTTTGACGGCGCTGTATGTGGTGCTGGTACCGCTGCTGGGGGTGTTCTTTGGGCGGCGGCCGGGGGTCAAACTGGGAATCTGCGCCTGCATCAGCCTGGCGGGGCTTTACCTGCTGTGCCTGGCGGGGCACGATACCCTGACCCTGACCGGCGGCGAATGGATGCTGCTGCTCTGCTCGCTGCTGTTTGCGTTCCAGATTATGCTGGTGGATCATTACAGCCCCAGGCTGGACGGTGTGCAGCTGAGCTTTGCGGAATTTTTTGCAACGGCGGTCCTTTCCACTATTTTTATGTTTGTGTTTGAAACGCCGACCTTTGCCCAGATCCAGGGGGCGGCGGTATCGATTGCTTACTGCGGCATTTTGTCCAGCGGTGTGGCCTACACGCTGCAAATTGTGGGCCAGAAAGAACTTGACCCCACCATTGCCAGCATGGCCATGTGCATGGAAAGCGTATTCAGCGCCCTGGCCGGCTGGCTGATTTTGGGCCAGACCCTTTCCGGCGTAGAACTGGCAGGGTGCGCTTTGATGTTTGCGGCAATTATTGGGGCGCAGATACCGGAGAAAGTTAGGAGTTAGGAGTTAGCAAAACGCGCACAGCGCCGATAAATATCGGGCGCTGTGCGCGTTTTTTGTATGATGACGAGGAAGAAAATGTATTGAAGGGGAAGAAAGGTAAAATTTTGCCGCGAACAGAAAAAGAGATTTGTAGGGGACGATGCTTGCATCGTCCCGTGGGGCGGGCCGTAACGTGGGCAGGTGGTACAATTTTATGATGTCTCTCTGCGACGCGGTCCACCGAAATTATTCTTTATTATTTATTCTTTTTTCATTCAAACAAAAACGCGCCCTCCCTTGCGGGAAGGCGCATTTGATTTAATCGTGCCGGATGGCCTCCAGGGCGCTGATGCGAACGGCGCGGCTGGCGGGAACGATGCCGGAAAGCAGGCCCACCACCACGGCAAAGCCGATGGCAGCCAGCACCAGCCAGATAGGAATGATGGACATGACGGTTCCGCTGCCGGAATCAGACATGTACATTCCACCGCCGTAATACATCGAATCGCTGCTGCCCATCAGGGAGCTGAGGTCGATGGTGGCGTTGATGCCCAGCTTCATCAGCAGGGTGTTCAGGCCGTATACGATCATCGTCATGTTGTTCATGCCAAAGCTGATGATGTAGCTTAAAATCGTACCGGCTACGCCGCCGATAAAGCCGATCATACCGCTTTCAATCAGGAACATCCGCCGGATGTTGCCAATCTCGCAGCCCAGAACTTTCATCACGCCGATCTCACGGGTGCGCTCGTAAATGGCCATCGTCATGGTGTTGGCGATGTTCAGCGCGGCAACAAACAGGCTGATGGCCGCCAGACCCGCCAGGCGCAGCTGGCGCTGTGCGGTCTGCTGTTGCATCTGCTTGCGGTAATCCACCATGGAGCTGATCTGGTAGCCTTCCTCTTTTAAGGTATCGCAGATCTTATCCACATTCTTGATGTCATCGACCTTAATGTACACTTCGTTATAGGTCACTTTTTTGGGGTTAAAATCCGTTTTGGCCAGCTTGCTGTAGGCTTCGCTCAGCATCAGAAGGTCGTTCAGGCGGAAAGTAATGCCGTATTGCAGCATGTAATCCTCGGATTCTTCCGAGACAACGCCAACGATTTTGAGCTTGTAGCTCTGGGTCTTGGGGCTCTCGGTGTCACCATTGGTCAGGGTCAGGGTAAAGGTATCCTTGGCAGCATCCACAAAGGGCGGCAGCTGGTTGCCGTTGGCATCGGTTTCGCCGCTCCAGCGCTGGCGTTTGGAGCTGTTTTGGCTGCGGCGGGTATCCTCAAACTGATACAAAAACTCCTTGCCCACCACAACGGGGATCACATCCTTGCCGTAATTCACGCCGCTTTTGGGCCAGTCGCCGCTTTCCAGCTTGTTGCCCAGCAGGGGCATGGTGTCCGGGTCCAGGCCGAGAACGCTCCATACATAACTGGCGCGGTAGCGGTTGTTTTTGCCTGCTTCTACATACAGGTTCAGGTCCGGCTGGTAATAGGGGGTGACAGCCGTAACGTGGTCGATCTTGCGGAACCGCTGGACGGCTTCGTTATCCAGCTTGACCTCCTGCCCATTGATGTTCTGGCTGCCGTAGTTGTATACCTCAATCTTGGTCAGGCCGCCCATATTTTTGAGCATTTCGTCGTTGTTATGGCTTTCCGCAATGCCCATGGAGATCATAACGATAACCGCACAGATGCCCACAACGACGCCCACAACGGTCAGTGCCGTGCGGCCCTTGCGGCGGGACAGGTTGGTGACAGCCAGCCCGATCTGGTCAGATATCTTCATCGTTGCCTTCCTCCAGCTTGGCAAGTGCGGCGGCCTTCTTCTTTTTGCGTACCACCACAACGATCACAACTACCACCACGATCACAGCAGCGCCGATTGTCAGATAGGCCCACAGGGGCAGGCCGGTCTGCTGGGGCTGCATGTCATCCATGTTATCGTCCATATCGCCAGAATCGCCGTAGTCCATGGCCGGCTGAACAGAGAAGGAAAAATCTTTGCTGACGGTTTTCAGGGTGCCGTTGGCGTCCTCATAGGTCAGGGTGATGGTACCGTTGCAGGTGCCTTCCTGGGTGGGGGTCATGTCAAAATCCACGCTGTTGGAGGAACCGGCGTTCAGGTTGCCGATGTACTGCACAGTGGTGTCGGCACCCAGGTTATCGCCGGAAAGGGTGGCTTCCAGGTTGGAAAGGGCATCGCGGCCCTTGTTGACAAAGTTCAGGGTAACGGAAGCGGAATCGCCCAGCGTAATGCTGTCGCTGAGCTCCAGCTGGCCCAGCTCAAAGCGGTCCGGCTGAGATACCGGAACCGAGATGGTGGTGGACATACCGGTAACGGCCTTGTTGGTGTCGGCACCGGTGCCCACGCTGTTCACGGTAATGTTGGCCACGCCGCCGGTAAAGCCGGCGCTGGGGGTCAGACTGAAGCTGACATCGCGGGTGGACTTGGGGGCCATGGTGCCCAGGTAGCTGCTCAGGCTGCCGCTGGTCATGGTGATGCCGTCCGGCAGGGTCAGCGAGATGACCACATCGTTCAGGTTCTCCTGGCCGCCGGTGGCGTACAGGGTCAGGGTCAGGGTAAAGGGCGTCCCGGCCACAACCGCTTCATTGCCGTAGCTGGAAGCGCGGATCATCAGGTTGGGGGTATCGGGGTCTTCGTCCACGCACTGGCCCAGGGTAACGCTGAGCTGCTGCATCGCCATGGTGGAATTCAGGTAACTCAGGTTGATGGGCACGCTGTTGCCGCCGCCGTTGTAGATCACATCGCGGAACAGCAGTACATAGCTGTAGTAACCGGCACCGTTGGCGTCGGTTTCCTCGTACAGCTGGCCAACTTCGGCGTTGCCGGTAAAGGTGAACGCGGAGGAGTTGATGCGGGCAGAGATCTGGTCCGCGGGAATGAAGTTGTTGTAAGCACCGTAATCCGCCACGCGCAGAATCAGGTTAAACCGGCTGTCCCGGTCAATGGTGGTGATCTCGCCGCCTGCGGCATCGGTCACGGTCTGAGCAATGATATAGGCCGAGCCGCTGTTGTTGGGCTGGGGGGATGGCGTCGAATCGGGATCGTCATGATTTTTGTCCGAGCTGTTGTTGTCGGAGGCTTCTTGGTCATTAGCGGTCACTTGCGAATTGGGGGCATCATCATTTGCGGCCAGGGCGGGCATGGCAGCCACGCTGCCGAAGAGCATGACGGCCGCCAGCAGGGCGGCAAAACGGGAAGCTTTTTTCACTCCGGGGTCCTCCTTAAATTGATTCCATCTTTTTCTATGGCTTTGATATTCCTGTTCTATGGCTTTGATATTCCTGAATGAGTGGGCAAAATTTACGGTTTGGGTTGTTTGGGCTGCTGGGCTGCGGCAGCAGGGGCTGCGTAAGAGGCAAGCTCGGCTGCGGTTTTCTGGTGAACTTCGCCGCTGGCAGAGTCGCCGCCGATCCGCATGTTGCCCTCCAGGCTGGCGAACAGGGCTTCGCGGTTGCGCTCCCTTGTGGCGGGATCCTGCACCACATCGGACTGCACCTTGCCGTCCAGAATGGTAATAATGCGGTCTGCACAGGAGGCCAGCTCCGGTTCATGGGTGACCATGACAAAGGTGGTGCCCATCTGCTTGGATATTTGCAGCATGCGGTAGAGCACCTGTTTGGATGTGATAGAGTCCAGGTTGCCGGTGGGTTCGTCCGCAAAGATCACGCGCGGCTTGCTGACAAAGGCGCGGGCGATGCCCACGCGCTGCTGCTGGCCGCCGCTCATCTCGGTGGGCATGTGTTCGGCACGGCCGCCAAGGCCCATGTTTTTTAACTCTTTGCGGGCCATGGCAAGGCGCTGGGAGCGGGAAATGCCCTTGAACATCAGCGGCAGAGCAACGTTTTCGGCCGCCGTCATGGTGGGCAGCAGGTTGTAGCTCTGAAAAATAAAGCCCAGGTGTGCCTGGCGGAACTTGGCCAGCTCATCTTCGGTCATAGCGCTGATCTCGTGCGAACCGATGAATACCTTGCCGCGGGTCGGTTTTTCCAGCCCGGCCAGCTGATTCAGCAGGGTGCTTTTGCCACTGCCGGACTGGCCCACGATGCAGCAGAATTCCCCTTTTTCAATGGAGATAGAAACATCGTTCAGGGCAACGACCCGTTCTTTGCCCACGGCATACACCTTGCGCAGGTTGACGGTATGGATAATGGGTGCCATTTCAGCCCTCCCTTTTTGACAAAATCCTATACCTCTATACTATATCACATTTTACCCCCGGCGGAAAGGGGGCGGAGTTGTAAAATTGCGGTGGGGCGAAGGAAGTAGTTAGGAGGGAGGAGCTAGGAGTTAATTAGGAATTATGCGGTATTGCCTTAAAATTATCATAAAAAATGCCGCGGCCCGGTGGGGCGGCGGCAAATAGGGATGGGTTATAGATATTCTTCAAAAAATTCTGCGGTGGCGGATTCGATGCGGCGGCGGACGGAGAAATCGTCGATTTTTTTGCCGGATGCGGCGGTGAAATTGTGAGTGGCGTCCTCATACTGGCCGGTCAGGTCCACCAGAGGGCCGCTGTGTTCGGCGGCAGCCTGGCGGGTCAGGTCAATAGTGGCCTGGCTCAGCAATTCGGCATCCCCGGCGGTATAAGCCAGCAGCAGAGGGCCGTTGTAGGTGCGCAGGCTGGCGGTGGGGTCCTGGTCGGCAACCTGCTGCACAAAATCGGCGCTGATCGTTACGCCCCACTTGGGCAGGTCCAGCACGCCGTTCTGTATGGCACCGTCATAAATAGCCTGGCGGCCCTCGGCGCTGTGGTCCAGAAATTCCAGCCCGTCCAGCCCTGTGTTATCCGCCGGTGCCCACAGGGCGGCGGCTTTGATGGAATCTTTCAGGTAGACGCTGACGGCGCGGCCGCCCATGCTGTGGCCCAGCAGGCCGATGCGCTCCGGGTCGGCACCCACAGTGTCAGTCAGGTAGGTGATGGCAGAAGTGATATCATCCCGCATGTTGGCGGGGGTGTAAGCGGTGAACGGCTCCTCGCTTTCGCCGCTGCCCGCAAAGTCAATGGCGATGCTGGCAATGCCGTGCTGGGCCAGCGTTTTGGCCAGCGGCTTGGCGTGGCCGTCCAGCTGGCGGTTGCCGGTAAAGCCGTGGCAGATCACCACGGCAGGCATGTTTTCGGCATTGGCAGGGGTGGTCAGCGTGGCATGGATGCTGCCGCGCTCGCCGGGGATGCTAAGCTGCTGCACCTGAACGGATGCCCCACAGCCGGAAAACAGCACCACCGCCGCGCAGACGGCTGCGGCCAGTAGCACCGCAAAAAAGGAACGCAGATGTTTCATGCAGATTCCCCCTTTCTTAGGGTGTAGCTGAAAAGGCGAAAAATTCGTCGGCTTCTTTGCTTTCAGATACATCTTGGGGGTGAGTATACCACACTGCCCCGGCAATAACAACCGCCGCGACGTAAACAAACCGTGAACAAACCATCAATTTACACTGGTAAAAAATTGGTTACAACCGCCTACGGGGCGGAGGTTTACTGCCCCGGTTCCCACATGGCAACGGGGGTCATGATGGTGGGATCACTGGCGGGGGCAAGGTACTGCTGGTAGGTCTGGAACCAGTTGTCCGAAAGATCATCATACACCCAGGAAAGCAGCAACAACTGGCCCACAGGGGATTCGGCGGCAATATAGGTGTTTTCACCTGCCTGCCAGCTGGTGTGGAACACGCTGCCGGCGGCAAAGTTCAGCAGCAGGCTTTCGCCGCCCTGACCGCTGTTGGAACGAAACAGCATCATGGTGCCCCATTTTTGGGAGTAGAGCTTGGCAACCGTGGAAGAATCCAACAGATAACCGTAAGGATAATCGGAACGGTCGATCCCAAAAAGGGATTCCAGCGCGGTCTGCTCCCCGTTACGCAGGTTGAGCCGGATGGCGTTGAACTGGGTATCATCCGGATTCTCCCAAAGGATGGTATCCAGATAGAGAGAATCCCCATACAGCGCGGCAGGGGTGAAAGAACCGGAATTTTCGTTCAGGCTGTATAACCGCCGGCTTTGGGCGGTGACGGGGTCGTACAGCACAACGTCATAACTGGTGTTCTGGAACCGGGAAGAATAACTGCCGGCCAGGCTGTAATCGGACATTTTATCGGAAGTGAACGGTTCGGCGCAGCGCTCCCGGAACAGCACAAGCTGGTTGTTCCAGACACCGCAGAGGTGGTCGGTATCCGGGATGGGCATGGTTTCGTACTGGCCGGTGGTGCGCTCCATGCGGAACCAGCGGGTGGGCTCTTCGCCCTGCTGGCTCCGCATGATGCCGTATAAATAGGTGGAATCGCAGCCGCCGATATACACGGCATCATGATCCAGCCGGACAAGCTCGGTGCGGGTGGTGCCGTCCAGCATTTCAATGCGGCCCTGGCCAAAGGCGTTCTGCATCCGGCGGCGGGCGGCGGTAACATCCTCCTGGGTGTAAGGCTCCAGCTCCTGGGTATAAAGGGCCAGCGGAACCCCGGCATCTGCCGCGCGCGCCCAGCGCATGATCTCATCGTCCGACATGGCGTTGATATCCGCGCCGGAAGCGCCCTTTGCCGTTGTGGGCGAATAGGTGCCGTAAACAAGGTAAACGCAATCCCCGGCGGGAACCAGAGAATACATCTGGTCCGTGATGCGGGCAGGGCAGCTGCTGGTGGTATGGGTGCAGCCGGGCACATCACAGAACACGGTCTGCACGCCGGTGCTCAGGTTAGTGCGAAGGATCAGGTTGGCATCATAATCAAACACAGCGGCAGCGCGGTCATCGTCCCACTGGTAAGCGATGACGTCAGTGTAATAATAATCGCTGGTTTCTGGCAGCGGCTCGGCGGGCAGCAGATCGGTGCTGCCCGGCTGCGGGGTGGGGGCATAGGGTTGCCAGGTCAGCTGCATGCTGTAATAGGCGCGGGGAACATCGTCAAGGGTAAAGGAGCCGTACACACAGGTCAGCAGGGCGTTGCCTCTGGCGCTGTACAGGCCGGTTTCGGCGTAATCGCTGCCGTAAGGCACGGTCCAGTCGCCCAGGTCGGTAAGGCCCTCCCACTGCACCCAGGCGTTCAGCAGGTCGGAGATATTCAGCAATACCGGGCTGCCGGACAGCAGGGTGGGATCGTCCAGCGGGGCCTGAACCCACAGGTTCAGCAGGCGGCCGGTTTTATTATCATAATCCAGGGCGAATGTGGGGGATTCGTTGTATTCGGGGTCGCTTTCATCATAGGCGGCATGGGGGTAGCGCAGCAGCCGCGTAATGCCAAGGGAATCACTGGAAGTATACAGCTCGCCGCTGCTGTAGCTGCTCAGGTTATCGGCTGCCACATGGTACCAGGTGTCCGGCAATACCTCAGCATCATGGAGCTGGGTTAGCAGGCTGGCGGCAAAATCAGTGGCGGTATCGCTGGAGGTCATGTTGTAGCGGCTGTTCCCGGCAGGGGTATACAGGGCTGCTGTGCCGTCCAGCCCGGCGGAAACCATCCAGTCCGTGCGGTTCATCTGGGTGCGGTTTTTGACCTGCTGTAATAGATAAAAATCATCCCCGCTGACCTCGCGGGATTCATACAGGCCAGAGCTTTGATTGACGGTGCCGAACATACGGGCATCCTGTGCGCGGAACCAGAGCAGCGGCAGGCAGGCCAGCACAGCCACCAGGGCGGCGCAGGCCAGCATCAGCAGCTTGCCGCGTTTTGTGGTTTTCATACGGGTTCCTCCTGTGCGAGTTCGGCGGCGGTTTGGTTCGGTGCGGGCAGGGTGACGGTTACGGTGGTGCCTTTGCCAAGCTCGCTTTCCATGGCAAGCGTTCCGCCGTGGGCCTGGGCAATGCGGCTGCACAGGGCCAGGCCCAGGCCGCTGCCGCCCTGGCGGCGGGAACGGGATTTATCCACCATATAAAACGGCTCCACCACGCGGGGCAGCTTGTCCGCCGGGATGCCCTGGCCGTGGTCCTGAACCGTCAGCCGGATGGAACCATCTGCCTGTTCGGCGCAGACCGCAATGGCGCTGCCGGGGGTGCTGGCCTTGGCGGCGTTGGTGACAAGGTTGATGACGAGATCACACAGCAGGTCGGCATCTCCCTGCACGGTCAGGCCGTTGGACTGCATGGTCAGAATGCAGCCGTTCAGAGCGGGGGCAACGGCGCGGCGCGCTTCGGCAAAAACAGAATCCAACTGCACGGGTACCAGTTGGGGGGCGTGCTCACCCAGGCCCATCAGCTGCAGCAGCTTTCCGCTTAAGGCTTCCAGCCGCTGGGCTTCATGGAAGATGGCCCCGGCGGCTTCACGCTGTTCTTCGGGGTCTGGCTGCATGCTGCGCAAAAGGTCGGCATAGCCGATGATGCCGGTCATGGGGGTTTTGAGCTCATGGGTAAACGCACCCACAAAATCATCCCGCTGCTGGACCGAAAGCTCCAGAGCTTCCACTTTGTCCTGCACGGCACCGGCCATCTGGTCAAAGCCCTGGCTCAGGATTTCAAGCTCATCCCCGGTGTGCATCCTGGTGCGCAAGGCATAATCACCCGCGGCAATGCGGGCGCTGGCGGCGGTCAGCACGGTCAGTGGGTGGGTCAGGCGGCGGCTGACAAGCCAGACCACCACGGCAGCCCCGGCCACCACGGCAGCTTCCAGCAGGAAAAAGCGCTGCAGGCTGCGGTTGCGCGCGGCAAAAATCTCCGTTACATCAAAGGTGGTTACCATCACAAGGCCGCCCAGCAGATCGCTGCGGTAGGTGCGGGTCACATTGGGGCCGTACTGCAAAATGCTTTGGCCGTCCTGCAGGCCGTATATGGCATAGGCTGCGTCCTGGGCGGGGTCAGCGGATGCACGGAACAGCCCCTGGGAATAAACCCCACGGGCCAGATCCCCTGCGCGCCAGGTGGCGGCGGTGATAAAATCATCCCCGCAGGTATCTTCGCCGCGGCCGGTCTGGTCCAGGTAGTAATCCTCCACCACGCCGCACAGCATGGCGTGCATGCTTTGTTCCTGCTCGGCGGCTGCGCTCAGGCGGTCCATAAAGCTGCCGTTGACCAGCACCGCACCGCCCACGGCAAAAAACGCGGCGATGACCAGCAGCATGATGCAGACAAGTTTTTGAGAAAATTTCATAGAAAAACCCGTAAGTAAGTTTGAAATTAGGAATTGGAAATGAGAAATCAGCAATTTGAGGTTATTTCTGGTCGGATTTAAGGCGGTAACCGACACGGTAGACGGTTTCGATCTTATCCGCCCAGCCAAGTTTTTTGCGCAGGCGCTGGATGTGCAGGTCCAGGGTGCGGCTGTCCAGCAGATCGCCGCCCCACACCCGCCCGTACAATACATCGCGGTACAGCGCCGCCCCGCGGTTGCGCATGAGCTGCTCCAGCAGGTCGAACTCCCGCGGGGTCAGCTCCACCGCCTTGCCCTGCCGGGTCACGGTGCGGGCCACAATATCCATCGTTACATCAAAGGCGGTCAGGGTCTGGCCGCCGCGGCCGGTGCGGCGCAGTACGGCTTCCACACGGGCTAGAAGTTCTTCGATTTCAAACGGCTTTACGATATAATCATCGGCACCGAGCTGCAGTCCTCTGACCCGGTCCTTAGTGGCGCCCTTGGCCGTGATAAAGATGACCGGCACCCCCAGCGGGCGCAGGTAGCCCAGCAGCTCGTACCCATCCAGGCCTGGCAGCATAATATCCAGCAGGGCCAGGTCAAAGTCGTGCTCGGCAATCAGGTCCGCCGCGGTGCTGCCATCGTTGGCAACCGTGCAGTCATACCCCGCGCGGCGCAGGCTGACCGCAATCAGCCGGGAAATGGTAATTTCGTCCTCCACAATCAAAATGCGGTTCATCCAATGCCCCCAATCGTTATTTACCTTAAGTATAGCACAGAGTTGTCGCCAAGTTGTATAGAAGTTAGGAGTTAGGAGTTGGGCGGCGGGATAAAGGCTGCCGTGAACCGAATAAAAGCATTGCAGGGAACGGTCAAGACCGTTCCCTGCAGATTATAATGGAAAGTTATGTAGGAGTTTTAATAACCGGCAGCCCCAAAACTCCGAACTCCTACTTCCTAACTCCTAACTACGCATTATGTACCGCTTGTGCCATATCGCGCACAAAGGCTTCGATGTGGGGCACGGCGGCGGGGCCGTATTGGGCAAAGAGCTTGATGATGGCGCTGCCGACGATGACACCATCGCTGACTTTAACGCATTAAATCGGGAAAGTCAATGGGTTGAAGAAAAAATTTTGAATTTTTCTTCCGTCTTGCACCCAGGGGCAAAAATGCCTATAATGAACACAGAAGCAAAACCACGCGGCGCGTTTGATACGTTTGGCGCGGTAAAAGATAAAAGGAGAACCCCATGCCCGGAATTTTGTATATTGTTGCCACGCCCATTGGCAACCTGGACGATATGCCGCCGCGGGTGGCGGCTACATTTGGCGCGGCGGATTTTGTTGCCGCCGAGGATACCCGCGTGACCCTGAAGCTGCTGAACCATCTTGGTTTAAAAAAGCCGATGATGAGCTATTATGAGCATGCGCTGCACCATGGCGCGGCAATTTTGGACCGCATTGAAGCGGGGGAGAGCTGCGCGCTCTGCTCTGACGCCGGTATGCCCTGCATCAGCGACCCCGGTGAGCAGATCGTGAAAGACGCCATTGCCCGCGGCATTACGGTAACGCCGGTGCCGGGTGCCAGTGCCTGCGTGACGGCGCTGGCGGTTTCGGGGCAGGATACCGCCCGGTTTGTGTTTGAGGGCTTTTTGCCGGTGCCCAAAAAGGAGCGCCGCGAGCGGCTGGAATTTTTGCAGGGGGAGACCCGCACCGTGATTTTTTATGAGGCCCCCCACAAGCTGCGCGGAACACTGGACGACCTGTGCGCCGCCTTTGGCGCGGAGCGCTCCATTACCTTGTGCCGGGAGCTGACCAAGCTGCACGAAGAAATCACCAAAACGACCATCGGTGAAGCTGTGCGCTACTATGAGCAGAACGATCCCCGCGGGGAGTATGTGCTGGTTATGGCGGGTACCCCGGCGGCGCAGGCTGCGGCGGAGGAAGTGACCCTGCCGGACGCCGTTGCCACTGCCCGCCTGCTGATGGCGCAGGGCACCCCGCCCGCCGCAGCCGCAAAACAGGCTGCCAAGGGAACGCCGTTCAGCAAGGGCGATATTTACAAAGAACTGATCGCGGCCAAAGATGAGGACGACCGCGAAGAAGAGAGCGAATGATATGGCCGAGCAACCCATGAAAGTGTTGGTTGTCAGCGATGTACACGGGCGTGTGACCCCGCTGCGCTGGCTGCTGAAAAACGAAACTGCCGATGCCCTGTTCTTTTTGGGGGACGGCCTGTATGACCTGAACCAGGCCATTGCCGCAAACGGCGCTGCGCCGGATTACCCCATCTACCGGGTGCGCGGCAACTGCGATATTGGTTCCGATGACCCGGCAGAGGGGCTGGCACCCTTTGGCGGCGTGCTGTTCTTTTACACCCACGGGCATCTGTTCGGGGTAAAATCCGGGTACGAGCGGATCGCCGAATACGCGGCGGACCGCGGGGCGGATGTGGTGCTGTTTGGCCACACCCACTACAAAACGCTGCGCCATAGTACGCCGTTTTCCCCGGCGCTGTTCAACCCCGGCAGCCTGCGGGATACCCACAGCTATGGCGTGATCACCATCACGGATGGACAGTGCAGTTTTGAATGGAAGCAGGTGCCGGAACAATGGTAAACGATGCAGTAATATCCCACAACAGCGTGAACGAGCTGTACTATCTGGAAGAGGTGGACAGCACCAACACCTGGGCAAAGGCAAACCTGGATAAATTCGGCCCAGTGGGGGCAGTGTATACCACCAGCCAGACGGCGGGCCGCGGGCGGCGCGGGCACACCTGGATCAATGCGTCCGGGCAGGCGCTGTATTACACGGTAGTGCTGAAAACTGAGCTGGCCCAGCCCGAAAGCCTGCCGCTGTTTGCCAGCATGGCCGTGGCGGATGCGCTGGAACAGCGGTACGGCATCCAGTGCCAGATCAAATGGCCCAACGACCTGTTGCTGAACGGTAAAAAGATCGTAGGCATTCTGTGTGAGGGGATGCCAGACCACCATGCCATTGTGTGTGGCATTGGCATCAATCTGGCCCAGCCGCAGAGCTATTTTGACGCAATGGAGTTGCCCCACGGCACCAGCCTGGCGTTGCAGGGCATTGCCGTGGATCCGGCGGCGGATGCCGCCGCCCTGGCGGAGAGCATGACGAACTTTGGTTTTGACCGCGCGCTGTACGGCTTTGAGCGGGAGGGCTTTGCCGCCATCCGGGATGCGTACAAGGCGCGCTGTGTAAACCTGGGGAGGCATGTGACCTTTGACGGCGGCGAAGGCACCGCCCTGGATGTGGACGAAGAGGGCCGCTTGGTGGTGCAGGGGGCTGAGGGCAGCACCCATGTGTTTACCGGCGAAGTGAGCGTGCACGGCATTTACGGTGCAGTGTGAGCTATAATCTTAGGCAACACCGCACAATTCCCGCCTTGCGGCTTAAGCACCGCTCCGGCAG
>OGZR01000315.1_pt1 | contig 24957 bp, 18 predicted proteins | sample 1576851 | NCBI WGS metagenome assembly OGZR01 (sample SAMEA3541492, study PRJEB24748) | human gut metagenome | biome: human gut; feature: human-associated habitat; material: faeces | place: China | collected 2012
TTGGAGGCAAATACAGAATTATTGATTTTCCACTTTCTAACTGTGTTAATTCAGGCATAGATACAGTTGGTATACTGACACAGTACCAGCCGTTTGTATTGAACGAGTACATAGGAAATGGACAGCCATGGGATCTTGACAGATTATATGGAGGGGTACATGTGCTGCCACCGTATCAGAAGGCTTCGGGCTCTGACTGGTACAAGGGCACAGCCAATGCGATTTATCAGAATATAGCATTTATCGAGAGATATGATCCTGAGTATGTTATCATACTTTCGGGAGATCAGATTTGTAAGCAGGATTACAGCGATTTTCTTAAGTTCCATAAGGAAAAAAATGCGGAGTTTTCTGTAGCGGTTATGGAGGTTCCGTGGGAGGATGCGTCACGTTTTGGCCTCATGGTAGCAGATGATAACGACAAGATTACAGAGTTCCAGGAAAAGCCAAAGAATCCTAAGTCTAATCTTGCATCTATGGGTATTTATATTTTCAATTGGGATATACTTAAGAAGTATCTTATTGAGGATGAAAATGATCCGGATTCAGAGAATGATTTCGGTAACAATATCATTCCAAACCTTTTGAGGGATGGCCGCAGGATGTATGCATATCATTTCAATGGATACTGGAAGGATGTAGGAACAATTCCGGCTTTATGGGAAGCCAATATGGAGGTGCTTGATCCGGAACACAGCGGTATCAATCTGTTCGATGAAAACTGGAAGATATACAGCCGTAACAGCGGTCATACAGGACATTTCATCGGCAACAACGCAGAGGTTACAGACTCTATGATTACCGATGGCTGTGTAGTGAAGGGCACAGTAAAGCATTCAATTCTTTTTGGCGGTGTTGTCGTAGAAGAGGGCGCAGTGGTAGAGGATGCAGTTGTCATGGGCGATACTGTGATAAAAAGAGGAGCTAAGGTTACACACTGTATAGTTGCAGAGGGTGTTACGGTAGGCTGTGATGCAGTTATTGGAGAAAAGCCTGAGGAGGATGTGACAGGTGATGTTGCTACAATTGCACCGGGAGTTACAATTGGCGACAGAGCGGTTATAGGACCAAAGGCTATGGTATATAATGATGTTGAGGAGGGCCAGGAACAATGCTAAACATGAACAACGAAGAGGCTTTGGCCGTTATTTTTGCAAACAGCTACGATGCCCTCATTCCTGAGATGGTATCCGAGAGACTTATGGCTTCCATTCCGTTTGCAGGTCGTTACAGACTCTGCGATTTCCTGATTTCAAGCATGGTACATAGTGGAATCGACAATATATCTCTCATAGTTAAAAAGAATTATCACTCTCTGATGGATCACCTGGGCTCAGGTCAGGAGTTTGATCTTGCAAGAAAAAATGGTGGTATTAATATAGTTCCGCCTTATGCACAGAAGCAGATTAAGGTGTATGAGGGTCGTGTTGAGGCAATCGAAAGTCTTAAGGGCTATCTGAGAAAGTGCACTCAGAAGTATGTTATCATGGCTGATGCCAACTATGTATTCAATTTTGATTTCAGGGAGCTGATTGAAGCACATAAGACTACAGGGGCTGATATCACTGCAATGTACCGCAAGCAGGAGGTACCGAAGGTATTCTTAAGACCAAACGGCAACAATGATGAGATGTACTATACATTTGATATAGATGATGGACGTATCAAAAAGATATATATCAATGACAGGGATATGGGCAAGGTAAACTTTGGCATGAATATCTATATCATGGAGAAGGAGCAGCTCATTAGAATAGTGGATGACGCTTTTGTACATGGTTATTCTTATTTTACAAGGGATCTGATGGCTACAAACACTGATTCACTCAATATCCAGGCATATGAGTACACAGGCTATGCTTCACAGATTACAGATATGAAGAGCTATTTTGAGGAGAATATGAAGCTCCTTGATGAGGATAACAGAGCAGCACTGTTTAAGGGCGGCAACTCTGTCTATACAAAGATCAGGGATGATAATCCTACAAGATACATAAATGGCTCAAAAGCCAAGAATGTCATGGTTGCTGATGGCTGTGTCATCGAGGGAACCGTGGAAAACAGCATCCTATCAAGAGGTGTCAAGATAGGAAAGAATGCAAAGGTCAAGAACTGCATCCTGTTACAGGATACGGTAATTGAGGATGGCGCCAATCTGGAGTACGTGATTACAGACAAAAATGTTCGCGTATCAAGTAATAGATCACTTACGGGTAATGACTCATTCCAGGTTTACGTGGCAAAGGGACAGACCGTATAGCCGGTTAAGGAGGAACATGGACATGGCAGAAAATAGAAACACTATAAATATCAAATCAGATGAGTCGGGCGAGATCAAGGTAGCTGATGAGGTTGTAGCTATCATAGCAGGTCTTGCAGCCACTGAGGTTGAGGGAGTAAGCTCCATGGCAGGCAATATCACGAACGAGATTGTCAGCAGGCTCGGTATGAAGAATCTCTCAAAGGGAATTCAGATTGAGATAGCAGACAATGAGGTAGTAGTTGATGTAGCACTCAATATTGCTTATGGATACAGTATCCCTGAGGTTTCTACAAAGGTACAGGAGAAGGTTAAGTCTGCAATTGAGACAATGACAGGGCTTTCTGTGGCTACTATCAATGTTCGTATAGCAAGTGTTGATATGGGAGAGAATTAAATAGTTCTTTTTAAATGAGCACAAATGTAGTATAATTAAGGATGTCGTACAGACATCCTTAATTTATATAAAATACTATTCACGAGAGGAATTTAAATGACAAGAAGCAAAATAAGAGAAAACGTTTTTAAGATGCTTTTCAGGGTTGAGTTTCATGATAAGTCTGAGCTTGCAGAGCAGATGGAGCTTTTAAATGATGAGCTTACAAATCCTACAGACGAGGAAAGACAGTATATTGATGAAAAATGCAGTGCGATTATTGAGCATATGGCAGAGCTTGATGCACTCATCGATGAGAAGTCTACAGGCTGGAAGACCAATCGTATGGCAAAGGTTGATCTGGCAATTATCAGATTGGCAGTTTATGAGATAAAGTTTGAGGACGATATTCCTACAAAGGTTTCAATAAATGAGGCTGTTGAGCTTGCAAAGAAGTATGGTGCAGATGAGTCAGGTGCATTTGTAAACGGAGTGCTTGCAAAGTTTGCATAGCTTAAGAGGAACAGCGATATAGAGCATTGAACATGGCAAATAGAAATATATATTCGGTAGCGCAAGTAAATAGCTATATTAAAAATATGTTCGCTCAGGATTTTATGCTCAGACAGGTGAGCATAAAGGGAGAGGTGAGCAACTGCAAGTATCACACGAGCGGTCATATTTATTTCACAATAAAGGACGCGGGAGCAGCCATGAACGCTATCATGTTTGCGGGCAGCAGGGCGGCAGGACTTTCTTTCCACATGAAGGAGGGAGACCAGGTTATTGTGACAGGCTCCGTTGAGGTGTATGAGAAGACCGGTGCATATCAGCTTTATGCCAAAAAGATAGAGCTTGACGGAGAGGGCAATCTGTATCTCAAATTCGAGCAGCTAAAGCATGAGCTTGAGGAAATGGGCATGTTTGCCGCAGAGTACAAGCAGCCTATTCCACGGTATGCCGGCCGTATTGGTGTGGTTACAGCACCGACAGGCGCGGCCGTGCAGGATATAAGGAATGTATCATCGCGCAGGAATCCATATGTACAGGTCATACTTTATCCGGCACTTGTGCAGGGAGAGGGTGCGGCTAATAGCATAGCAAAGGGCATACAGACATTGGATGCGATGAATCTTGATGTGATAATAGTCGGCAGAGGCGGAGGCTCCATAGAGGATTTATGGGCCTTTAATGATGAGATTGTGGCGAGAGCCATATTTGACTGCCACACGCCAATCATCTCGGCAGTAGGTCATGAGACCGACTGGACGATAGCGGATTTTGTGTCAGACAGGAGAGCACCCACACCTTCAGCGGCTGCAGAGCTTGCAGTCAGTGACTACAGACAGACGTTAGAGCGCCTTGACAATCTGCGCCGCAGGATGGACAGAAATCTGACAGGCCGGATTGATTTTTTCAGGGAAAAGCTGTCACATATTAAAACAAGACTTAATTTCCTTAGTCCACAGAATAAACTAAATGAGAATAAAAGGCGTCTGGCAGATATCGAGGATGCACTTGAAAGGATTATGAAGCAGAGGCTTTCGGATTGCAGACAGCGTCTGGCACTGCTTTCAGGTACACTGGATGCATATTCACCGGCCAAAAAGCTGGCACAGGGCTATGCGTATGTCGAGGTGGAAAAGAAGGGGGCACTGCACAGTGTATCCGATATCAATGCAGGCGATGACATAAATATTTATCTGATAGACGGTCATGCAAGGGCTGTAGTTTCGGAGGTTATTAACGATGAGCAAAGAAAATGAAAAAACACTGACACTCGAGGAGCGCTTTGCACACTTAGAGCAGATAGTGGCGAGGATGGAGGATGCGGATGTATCCCTGGATGAGGCCTTTGAGCTCTACAAGAAGGGGCTTGATGAGGTAAAGAGTGCCAATGATATGGTACAGGGCATGGAAAAGGCCATGCTTGTGTTAAACAGCGACGGACAACTGGAGGAATTCTGATGAGCTTAAATGGGAATTTAAATAAGTCACAATTCATGGAAGAGCTGCAGCAAAAGGTAGAGCATATAAATAACGTGCTTGAGAAGTTTCTTCCCGCTGAGGAGGGACAGCAGAGGATTATTTTTGAGGCCATGAACTATAGTGTGAGAGCCGGTGGAAAGAGGCTTCGCCCTATCCTAATGGAAGAGACTTACCATATGTTTGGCGGAAGCAGTGCAGTGATTGAGCCATTTATGGCTGCAATCGAGATGATACACACTTACTCGCTGGTGCATGATGACCTGCCTGCCATGGACAATGATGAGTACAGGCGTGGAAAGAAGACCACACATGCTGTGTACGGTGAGGCTATGGGCATTCTTGCAGGTGATGCACTTTTAAACCTGGCATATGAGACCGCAGCAAAGGCTTTTGGCATGGAAGTGGCTGATGCGCGTGTGGCAAGGGCATTTGCGGTGCTTGCAAAAAAGGCAGGCGTGTATGGCATGGTCGGAGGACAGGTGGTGGATGTGGAAAGCGAGAAATCCGATGACTGTCCTATCACAAGGGAAAAGCTTGACTTTATTTACAGGCTTAAGACAGGCGCACTTATAGAGAGCTCGATGATGATAGGAGCAATTCTGGCAGGGGCGTCGTCTGATGAGGTATCACGCGTGGAGCAGATAGCGGTAAAGCTGGGGCTTGCATTTCAGATACAGGATGATGTGCTTGATGTCACAAGCTCACTTGAGGTGCTTGGAAAGCCGGTAGGCAGTGACGAGAAAAATAATAAAGCGACATATGTCACATTTGAGGGATTGGATAAGGCAGTTTCTGATGTGGAGCGCATCTCCAAGGAGGCAGAGGAGCTGCTTGATGATTTGGGATACGACGATGCATTTCTTAAGGAGTTATTTGAATATCTGATCCATCGGGAGAAATAGGATGGTTTTAGAAAAGATACAAAAGGAAAATGATATAAAAAAACTGACACATAAGGAGCTTGAGCTGTTAAAGGATGAAATCAGGCAGTTTCTTATAGAGAGCATATCGGTGACAGGAGGTCATCTGGCATCAAATCTCGGAGTTGTGGAGCTTACCATGGCGCTGCATCTGTGCTTTGATCTGCCGAAGGATAAGATAGTGTGGGATGTAGGGCATCAGTCGTACACACACAAGATACTCACCGGCAGAAAGGATGGATTTTCATCGCTCAGACAGTATGGCGGCATGAGCGGCTTCCCGAAGGCGGATGAGAGCGACTGTGACTGCTTTAATACAGGACACAGCTCAACATCTATCTCAGCGGGACTTGGGCTTGCGACAGCCAGACAGGTGACCGGAGATGACTACCACGTGGTTTCTGTAATCGGAGACGGTGCGCTGACCGGAGGCATGGCATATGAGGCGCTCAACAACGCTTCAAGCGTGAAGGGCAATTTTATTATAGTGTTAAACGACAACAATATGTCGATTTCAGAGAACGTCGGGGGCATCAGCCAGTATCTTTCAGGCTTTCGCACAGCGGATGCATACAGGGATTTTAAGAATAATGTCATGAATTCCCTAAACCATATACCAATCTACGGAGAGCGTATGGTAAAGCATATCAGGAATACAAAGAGCAGCATAAAGCAGCTTTTTATTCCGGGTATGTTCTTTGAGGAGATGGGCATCATCTATTTGGGACCTGTGGATGGCAGTGATATAAAGGAAATGTGCCGTGTGTTTGACGAGGCAAAGCGTGTGGATGGTCCGGTGCTTGTGCATGTGCTCACAAAAAAGGGAGCAGGCTATGGCCCGGCAGAGCGTTATCCTTCCAGATTCCACGGTGCAGAGCCATTTGTCATAGAGACAGGGCTTCCGAAGAATAAGCGCACGAAGGCCAATTACACAGATGTTTTCTCAACAGTCATGAAGAAGCTGGGCGAGAGAAATCCAAAGGTAGTTGCGATAACGGCAGCCATGGCAGAGGGAACAGGGCTTCGCAGGTTTCACCGTAATTTCCCGGATAGGTTTTTTGATGTGGGAATAGCCGAGGCACATGCCACGACATTTGCGGCAGGGCTTGCAAAGTCAGGACTTATCCCGGTTTTTGCGGTGTATTCGTCATTTTTGCAAAGAGCGTTTGACCAGATACTTCACGATGTGTGCATACAGAATCTGCATGTCATATTTGCAATCGACAGGGCAGGGCTTGTAGGCAGCGATGGAGAAACGCATCAGGGCATATTTGACATATCATACCTGTCGGTTATTCCGAATATGACAATCATGGCTCCGAAGAATAAGTGGGAGCTGTCCGATATGATGAAATTTGCAGTGGCATATGACGGTCCGATTGCACTCAGATATCCAAGAGGTGCAGCCTATGACGGTCTTAAGGAAATCAGACAGCCGATAGAGCTTGCAAAGAGTGAGCTAATCCAAAAAGGAAGCAAGGTGGCTGTCATGGCACTCGGCAGTATGGTAAAGACTGCTGTTGATGTGGTAAAGCTGCTTGAGGCAGAGGGGATTTCTGCTACACTTATCAATGCACGTTTTGCAATGCCTTTTGACAAGGAAGCGATAAATGAGCTGCCGGGTGAGCACAGCCTGCTTGTGACTATGGAGGAAAATGTGCAAAGTGGCGGTTTTGGTGAGCATGTGACTGAGTATGTCAAGACTAACGGCATAGCTCTTGAGGTGTTGACTGTTGCGCTCCCAGACTGCTATGTGGAGCATGGCAATGTAGAGGTGCTCAAAAAGGAGCTGCATGTGGATGCCGAATCGGTGGCTAAGCGTATAATAGCAGCATTATAGATAGAGGTAACATACAGTATGAAAGAAAGATTAGACGTATTACTTGTAAACAGAGGCTTTGCACCATCACGGGAAAAAGCAAAGACTATGATTATGGAGGGCAATGTTTTTGTAAATAACAACCGTGAGGATAAGGCGGGAAGTACGTTCCCTGATGACTGCAATATTGAGATTCATGGAAAGACACTGCAGTATGTGAGCCGTGGAGGGCTTAAGCTTGAAAAGGCTATGAAGCACTTTGATATCACGATGGATGGCAAGGTATGCATGGATATAGGTGCCTCAACAGGCGGTTTTACAGACTGTATGCTCCAAAACGGTGCTAAAAAGGTGTATGCCGTGGATGTCGGATATGGCCAGTTTGCATGGAAGCTGCGTCAGGACGAGCGCGTGGTGTGCATGGAAAAGACCAATATCAGGTATGTGACGCCCAATGATATAGATGATGAGCTGGATTTTGCATCGGTTGATGTGTCATTCATATCACTTACCAAGGTGTTAGGTCCTGCAAGAGCACTGTTAAAGGACGGTGGCGAGATGGTTTGTCTTATCAAGCCACAGTTTGAGGCAGGCAGGGAAAAGGTAGGTAAAAAGGGCGTGGTCCGTGACAAGAGCGTGCATGAGGAGGTAGTGAACAATATCATATCCTTTGCACTTTCAAATGGATTTAGCGTGTTAGACCTTGAGTATTCGCCAATCAAGGGGCCGGAGGGCAATATAGAGTACCTCGTACATATCAAAAAGACAGATGATCCTATAAAGGAGGAATCAGTGGATATTCATAGTGTGGTTGAGGCTGCACATGGAGAGCTGGACAAAAAATAGACTATGAAACATTTTGTTGTGATAGCAAATGCCTATAAGGACAGGAATTTTGCACTTACAAATAAAATAGTGACATACATAGAGCAAAAAGGCGGCACGGCAAAGGGCCTTATGAGCAATGTCGAGGCAATATCCGACAATGAGTTTGAGCTTGAGGATATACCACAGGATACGCAGTGTATTCTTGTGCTCGGCGGTGATGGTACCCTGATTCGTGCGGCTACAAGGGTGGAGACACTTGAGATTCCGCTTATGGGAGTAAATCTCGGTACACTCGGATATCTGTGTGAGGTGGAGGAAGCTACGGTATTTGACGCTATCGATTCGCTCATGGCTGATAAATACATGACAGAGGACCGCATCATGCTCACAGGGCACAAAAGAGGCAGTGAGACCTCGAGAGTGGCATTAAATGATATTGTCATCCACAGAAAGGGCAATTTGCAGATTTTAAGCCTCAATGTGTATGTAAACGGTGAGTTTTTAAACAATTACCATGCCGACGGCATCATTGTTGCGACTCCGACAGGCTCTACAGGCTACAGTATGTCGGCAGGAGGTCCGATTGTGGATCCGAAGGGTGATATGATACTGCTCACACCGAACAATGCTCACAATCTCACTTCAAAGAGCATTGTGCTGTCAGGCGATGATGAGATAGAGATAGAAATTCTAAGCCGTAGGGAGCAAAACGATGAGCTGGCATGTGTCAGCTATGATGGCGACACCACGGCAGAGCTTGCTGTAGGAGACCGTTTTGTTATTTCCAAGGCAGCCAATTATACAAAGATTTGCAAGCTTCACCAGAGAAGCTTTTTGGAAATACTACGCAAAAAGATGGGAAATTATTCATAACACATATAAGGATTGTTATAATGAATAGTTACGAATAATATTTATGAGGTGACAGGACATGAAAACAAACAGACAATCCAAGATAATAGAGATAATCCAAAAGAATGAGGTAGAGACGCAGGATGAGCTCTCTGCGCTTCTTGAAAAAGATGGTTTTCGCGTGACTCAGGCCACAGTATCAAGAGATATCAGGGAGCTTAAGCTCACGAAGATCCCTACTGCAGGTGGCAGACAGAAGTACGCTGTGATAACGGATGCACCTGAGAACCTTTCAAAAAAATACGAGAGAGTGCTCAGAGAGGGCTTTTTGTCAATGGACATGGCTCAGAATATTCTCGTTATAAAGACAGTATCGGGAATGGCAAGCGCAGTATGTGCTGCAATAGATGCCATGAAGATGAGAGAAATCGTCGGTTCGATTGCAGGAGATGATACAATCATGTGTGCAATCCGGACTGTTGATGATACATATGCGGTGATGAAAAAAATCCGCAGAATTGTGGAATAATGTTACATGAATATCAGAATATATCTGCACTGTAACAGTAAATAACATATATCGTCATGCCTGGGAGAGGAAGGAGAAAATATGTTACAAAATCTACATGTAAAGAATCTGGCACTAATAGACGAGTGCGAGGTTGAGTTTTCCGACGGACTAAATATACTGTCGGGAGAGACCGGAGCAGGAAAATCAATCATCATAGGCTCTATCAATCTGGCACTTGGTGAAAAAGTGCAAAAGGAGATGCTAAGAGACAATGAAAAGCCTGCTTTTGTAGAGCTGATTTTTTCAGTTGAAGATCCAAAGATTATAGAGGCTTTAAGGGAGCTTGATGTGGAGGTCGAGGACGGATGCGTGATTTTAAGCCGTAAAATCACACAGTCGCGCGCAGTCGGCAGGGTAAACGGTGAGGCTGTATCTGTTTCGCGGATGAAGGAAATAGCCTCATATCTCATAGATATCCACGGTCAGCATGAGCACCAGTCACTTTTATCAAAGAAAAAACACCTTGATATACTTGATGAGTATGCAAAGCAGTCGCTTGGAGATAAAAAGCAGCAGCTTTCAGTCACATACAAAGCATATAGGGCGCTTAAGGATGAGTATGAAAAGTCAAATATCGACAATGAGGAAAGAAGCCGTGAGCTGTCATTCCTTGAGTACGAGGTGAAGGAGATAGAAGAAGCTTCCCTTGTGCCGGGGGAGGATGAGGAGCTTGAGGCGCAGTTTAGGAAGTTTTCAAACGGAAAGAAAATCATGGAGGGCGTAAATGCTGCATACTCTGCCACAGGAGGCGAGATGGAGAGTGCCTCAGAGCTTATTGGCAGGGCGGTAAGAGAGCTGTCGCAGGTATCAGGCTATGATACGGATGTGGAAGCTCTGGAGAGTCAGCTGTCAGAGATAGACAGTCTGCTTTCTGATTTTAATCACGAGATATCAGGGTATATTTCACAGGCTGAGTTTGACGAGGAGACCTTCTATGAGACACAAAAGCGTCTGGATGAGATAAATCATCTAAAGAGCAAATACGGCAACTCAATTGACGATATACTGATAGCACTCAATGAAAAGAGGGAGCGTATCAGTGTCCTGAATGATTATGATTCTTATTTACAGAAATTAGAGCAGCAGCTTGCGAAAAAGGAAAAGGAGCTGGCACAGATATCGGATGAGGTATCAGAAATCAGACAAGGGAGTGCTGTAAAGCTTGTGTCAGAAATTAAATCAGCACTTAATGATTTGAATTTTCTCGATGTACAGTTTGATATGCACTTTGACAGACTTGCGGACTATACAGCAAACGGCATCGATGCGCCGGAGTTTCTCATATCAACTAACCCCGGAGAGCCACTTAAGCCGCTCGGCAGGGTAGCATCGGGAGGAGAGCTGTCGCGTATCATGCTCGGCATCAAGACAATCATGGCAGAAAATGATCACATCGAGTCACTTATTTTCGATGAGATTGATTCTGGAATCAGTGGACGTACAGCTCAGATGGTCTCTGAGAAGATGAATGAGCTTGGCCGCAACCATCAGATTATATGTATCACACATCTGCCACAGATAGCAGCTATGGCAGATGCACATTTCCTTATTGAAAAAGCAGTCGAGAACAAATCCACGGTTTCAAGGATTCGAAGACTAACTGACAATGACAGCGTGGCTGAGCTTGCCAGAATGCTCGGCGGTGCAAAAATCACAGATACCGTGATGGAGAGCGCGCGAGAGATGAAAGAGCTTGCCATGGAGAAAAAAATCTGACATTATCAGTTTACGGCGCGGTTGATTACCAGTATATCACCGGTGGTCAGCCGTACGTTTCCGTTTGGGATGATTACCTGCCCATTTCTTTGGATCATTATTATAATCTCATTGTGTTTTTTTGATATTTCAGACAGCAGTTTATTGTTATATCTGCTGTCTTTTTCTATTATTTTTTCCACCAGTTTTATACCATGCACCTCATCAGGTGTGATGGCACTCAGCACGAGCACATCGTTTTGAAGTATTATTGTTTCGCCGTCAGGTATTATATTCTGCTCACCTCTTCGTATAAGCACAATCAGTGTCTCCGGCGGCAGCGTCAGATCCTTTAGCTTGTGGCCACACCACAGATGATTTTCCGGTATGGTAAGCTGTATGAACTGGATATCTGCTTCCTCGGAGTAATCATTGAAGGTCTTCATTACATCGGCTGTTTTATCAAGCATGTCAAGCTTTCGTGATATCCATGGAAGCATTGAGCCTTGAAGCAGTATTGAAAAAAGTACTATCATAAATATTATGTGGAAGGTGTCGAGGTCATCATTGGTGGCGGTATATGCCATGATGGAAAACACTATGGATGCAGCTCCTCTTAAGCCGGACCATGAGACAAGCAGCTGTTGTTTTATTTTGCTGCGAAATGGTGTGAGCACAAGTGCTACAGAAAGAGGCCTTGCCACAAAGGTAAGCCATATAAATATTAAAAGCGCAGGTACTATGACCTGTGGCAGCCTTGACGGGAAAGAAAGCAGACCAAGCAGAAAGAAAATAAGCATCTGCATGAGTCCCGTTATGCCATCAAAGAAATTTACCAGATTCTTTTTATTTTCTATTTCAGTGTTTCCGAGTATGATGCCGACAATATAGGCGCTTAAGAAGCCGTTTCCGTCAAAGTAAGCAGGCAGGGCAAATGATATCAGTGCTATTCCCACCATGAAAATCGCATCAAACCCCGCGCTTTTGAAGCGTATATATCGAAGGAGTATGATGGAAAGCTTTGCAATCAAGGCACCGAAGATTATGCCGAAGGCAAGCTGCTTTACTATGAGTATGGCAATATTTCCAGGGCTTGCGTTGCCATGGGATATGGCTATAAAAGCAACGGTGAGCATATAGGCACATGGGTCATTACTACCGCTTTCTACCTCGAGAAGAGAGGCTGTATTATATTTCAGGTTCAGCTTTTTTGAACGGAGAATGGAGAAAACGCTCGCCGCATCGGTTGATGAAATAAGCGCACCAAGGAGAAAGCTTATTTCCCAGCTCATATTAAGGGCAAAGTGACAGAACAGCCCTGTGAGAAAGCATGTAATAATAACACCGATGGTGGACAAGAGCACAGCCTTAACGGCAACAGCCTTTGCACGCTGCCAGTTGGTGCCAAAGCCGCCATAGAACATGATAAAAATCAGCGCGGTAGAGCATATCTGTTCGGCGAACGCGTAATTGTCGAAATCTATCTTCATTATTCCGTCAGAGCCAAAAAGCATGCCGAGCACGATAAAGGCTAAAAGTGCCGGAATGCCTATGCGGTTGGAGACACGATTTAGCAGGATACATAAGAAGATTACTATGGATGTGATGAGCAGGTATGTATTCATGGAATCCCTCCTTTATTAAATGGTGATTTAAGAATTATAAAGCTATTACAATATTTATTTGTAACTGACAACGTGGGAATTATATGTGAAATCTATAATAATCATATAAATATATCGAAATTATATAGGAAAACACCTAAACTGTCAAACTATACCGGCTTTTGCTCAAAATAATTTGGAATAGTTAGAATGAGATAATAAGATATTAAAAGAATAAAAGAAAAATTACAGGAGCATACTAATCCAAATGGAGGTAATAGTATGCGGAAGTTTTTTGGAAAATTTGTGAGTGTCACGCTGGCTGCAGTAGTGATAGCTATGTTTGCACTAAGCAGTGATGATAAGTGGTGCAGCAGGGTAGATAAGGCATTTGATGAAAGTGCATTAGGAAGTTTTTTAAATGAATCAAAGGCCGGATATGGAAGATATGCGACAGGGCTTCCAGGACAGGCGGCTAGTGTATTGGCTGATTCGGGCAAGAATGGTGAAAATGGTGAAAACAGTGGAACCGAACAAGACATAGGACAGACAGCAGATACAACACCAACTCACAGAGCTGCTGACAGAGATTATGAAGAGACAGATAAAATAAGTGATGGAATAAGAGTTGAGGGCGTATATGCCTGTGGCAGGCTGACCGGTATATATGAGCAGACAGAGGGCGTGCTTGTAGTGAATACGACGGAGGTGACAGACGAGGATGGCAAAAAAGTCAATCCGGCAGATAAAAGGGTGCAGTGCGGTGATTATATCCTATCTGTCAATGGGCGCACTGTGGCAGACAAGGAGGAGCTTTCTGAAGCAGTGAATGATATCATGAAGGAATATGATGAAAGTGGTACAGTAGAAAGTCAGAAAGAAATAATAAATGAAAATAAGAGCGATAGCGATGAAATTAAATCAGAAATTAATAAAAGAATGGTAAAAATAAAATTTCTTAGAGGCGGTAAAGAAATGTCAGCGGATATCACACCTGTGAGGATGGATGATGGCAGATACTATATGGGAATATGGGTGAAGGACGATCTGGCAGGAATCGGTACTATCACTTATTATACAAAGGACGGCCGTTTTGGAGCGTTGGGGCATGGAATAGGAGACGGAACCCAAAGCAGCAATCTCTTGTATGCAAACAGTGGTGATTTGTACAGTATGAAGCTTACCAAAATCAAAAAGGGAAAATCCGGCGCGCCGGGCGAGATAGGCGGAGTGGTATATTTTGGCAAAAAAAGCCATATAGGCACACTTGACTGCAATAGTAATCTGGGAATTTACGGACAGCTTGACAGCGATGAATTGTCGGAATATGCCGCAGAGGATACGTATTATCCGGTCGCCGGCAAGGATGAGATACACACAGGCAGTGCACAGATGATATCGGAAATATCAGGAAAACTGGAAAAATATAATCTGGAAATAACAAATATAGACAAAAAAGCGACAGATACAAACAAGGGAATGGAGCTTAAGGTGACAGACGACAGGCTGATAGAGCTCTCCGGTGGAATAGTGCAGGGCACATCCGGAAGCCCAATCATACAGGATGGCAAAATAATAGGAGCAGTCACCCATGTGTTTGTCGATGATCCGACCGGAGGCTACGGCATCTGCATTGATGAGATGCTGTAATTACTGCTCCATTCTGTGAAGCTCCGGCAGTACTGTACTAAGCATGGTTACAAAGCAGATGCTTCCGCCAATCACGTTTGATACAGGTTCTGCCATAAACACACCATCGGTTCCCATACCAAAGGAGTATGGCAGAATATATGTCAGCGGTACAACGATGAACACCTTGCGAAGCAGGGAGAAAAATATAGCCCGCTTCTTTTTGTTAAGTGATTTAAAGGTAGTCTGTCCGATGTACTGCAGATCCATAAATATGAATGCCGCAAAGTAGATATTTAAAGCCTTCACCGCATCATCCATGAGGGTGGCATCGGAACTGAAAATAGTAATCAGGGCATGAGGAGCAAGTATGATCACACTCCACATGACAGCTGTATATAGAAGCACGAGCAGTCCCATAGTGAAAATAGATTTTCTCACCCGGGCAGGTCTTCTGGCGCCATAGTTGTAGCTTAAAACAGGAGATGCCCCCTCCACAATTGCATAAATTGGAGTCTCGACCATCTGCCTGATGCTTGATACGATGGTCATTACCGATATGTACAAATCACCTCCGGTCACTGAAAGCACGTTGTTGCAGCATATAGACACCAGACTGTTGGTGAGCTGCATGACACAGCCGGAGGTTCCAAGGCTTATGATATCCTTTGCATAGCGCGTATTTTCACTGAATTCAGAGAGTGTCATAAGGCGCACCTTAAGCTCAGCCTTTTTCCTAAGAAAGTGAAGCACATAGAGAGCAGACAGTATTTGTGAGATGACCGTAGCAATAGCTGCTCCTTTGATACCGAAATTAAATCCAAATATAAAAAGCGGGTCCAAAACCAGATTGGCAACGGCTCCGATTGCTACAGACAGCATGCCGGTAGTGGAGTAGCCCTGAGCGTTGATAAAGGGATTCATGCCGGTTGAAATCATGGATGGGAGTGTTCCTATCAAATAAATGAGCAGGTATGGCAGAGCATATTTGAGAGCATTTTCAGATGCGCCAAACACGATTAAAAGAGGCTTTGCAAAAATCATGCACAAAGCTGTAAAAATGACTGCGAATGTGCAGACCATTGTAAAGCTCGTATTCATTATGGTATTGGCGGCTCTGTCATCACTCATGCCTCTTTTTATTGAAAAAAGCGGAGCACCACCGCTTCCAAAGAGATTGGAGAAAGCGATTGTCAGCATTATAATAGGAAAGCAAAGCCCCACAGCACCGAGTGCAGTGGTTCCCATATCAGGTATGCGGGCAATGTATATGCGGTCTACTATATTGTACAACAGGCTTAGAATCTGGGCTGCCAGCATGGGCAGAGCAGCCTGCAATATATTTTTCTTTATTGAATCATTATCAAAATCTATTTTTTTCATTGTGAAACCTCTTTTTGATTTGCTTCGCCCATTATATCACCTCATCTAAAAAAATCAAATGCTCAGCAAGTCTTGATATAGATTTTATTTATGACAAACTAAAAGAAAAATATATTTTACAATGACAAAAAACTACAGTAATATATGGAATATAAAAATTACAAATTATTGAATAACCATATATACCGGAGGATAACATGAAGATTACACAGATACATACAAACAAACCACAGTCGCTCTCCTTTGAGATATTTCCACCTAAGAAGGAGGAAGACTTCAAAAATATAGACGAGATGCTTGAGATACTCTGTGATTGTCATCCTGAGTACATCAGCGTGACATTTGGCGCAGGCGGCAGCTCAAACAATAACAAGACTATCGAGATTGCGAAGAAAATCAAGAACCGGTACAATGTGGAGCCGGTCGTACACCTTACATGTCTGTGCTATAACAAGGCAGAGATAGATGAGTTCACCAGACAGCTTTCATATGAGGGCATCGAGAATATCCTCGCTTTAAGAGGAGACAGAAATCCAAATGTGCCTGCAAAGGAGGATTTTCTCCATGCAAGCGATTTGATTAAATACATAAAGGACACCACAGGTGATCAGTTCTGTATCGCAGGTGCGTGCTACCCGGACATCCATCCGGAGGCAGCTGATAAGGTAGATGATATTAAGAATCTTAAGAAAAAGGTTGATGCAGGAGCAGAGCTTCTTTTATCTCAGCTCTTCTTTGACAATGATACCTTCTTCAATTTTGCTGAGGACTGCAGGCTTGCAGGTATCAATGTGCCTGTTATCCCGGGCATCATGCCTTGTATCAATGCGGCTCAGATTCAGAGAATGGTTACAATGTGCGGGGCAAAGTTCCCGGAGAAGTTCCAGAAGATTGTGCACAGATACGGAGACAACAAGGCGGCACTTTTTGATGCCGGAATGTCTTACTGCGAGAGTCAGATAATTGAGCTTTTAGCTAATGATGTGGAGGGAATTCATCTTTACACCATGAACAATGTGAGAGTTGCAAAGCGTTTAACAGAAGGCATTAAAAACCTTATTTAGGACGTTTATATAATAGTACGGAACGCAAGCCCCGGGTATCACGGGCGCACACGTACTCCAGTCGTCGCTACGCTGCGTGGCTAAGATACTGTACGAAATTATGCTTGATGGGTTTCTATGCTTGACGAAACCGTCGAAACGCGCCTTCCGTGGCGCGGTTCTCCTCGCCCCTGCGTCCATGCAGGGGCGTTTCTGCGTCTTGTGGGCATAATTTCTACAGTATCTAAGCCGCTTTGCTATGCGCTCCGGCGGGAGTACGTGTGCGCCCGCGGTACCCGGGGCTTACGTTCCTTACGCTGTGCCACCACACGTACTGTAAATTCGAATAAAAAATATCAACCATTGCAAAATGTACATCAGATGATTATAATGGGTATATTAGATTTGTAAATGGAAACAATGTCCATATTAAATCGAAATTAGATTATATAATATATTAAGGAGACAGTATAAAATGAAAGAAAAATCAAGAAGCACTTTTTCCGGCAACATTGGGTTCGTTCTTGCGGCAGCCGGCAGTGCGGTAGGACTTGGAAATATATGGAGGTTTCCGTATCTGGCAGCAAAGGACGGAGGAGGACTTTTTCTGCTGGTGTATCTGATACTTGTTCTGACTTTTGGCTTTGCATTGCTTACCACTGAGATTGCAATAGGACGTAAGACCGGACAGGGACCACTCACAGCGTATGGTCTTATCAATCCAAAGGGCAAGTTTATCGGTGTGCTTGCGTGTATAGTACCGGCTATTATTCTGCCTTACTACTGTACTATAGGTGGATGGGTTTTAAAGTACTTTACACTTTTCATTACAGGAAGCGGCAAGAATGCGGTTGCGGATGGATATTTCACAGGCTTTATCACAGGTCAGTGGGCACCAATCATATTTGGAGTGGTTTATCTGCTTTTAACAGCAGCAATTGTCATTGGTGGAGTCAATAAAGGCATCGAGCGGTTCAGCAAGGTGCTTATGCCTATCCTTGTTGTGCTTATTTTTGCAATCGGAATTTTCTCACTGACGCTTCATTATAAGGATGCGTCGGGCACAGTAAGAAGTGGTCTTGAGGGACTTAAGATTTATGTGATTCCGGATTTCAAGGGGCTTACAATGCAAAAGCTTTTCACCGTATTTGTTGATGCGCTCGGTCAGCTTTTTTATTCAATCAGTGTAGCTATGGGAATCATGGTTGCATATGGTTCGTATGTCAAGAAGGAATCAAAGCTCATGGGCTCAATCAACCAGATCGAGATTTTTGATACACTTGTTGCATTCCTTGCAGGTCTTATGATCATTCCGGCAGTATATGTATTTATGGGCCGTGACGGCATGTCAGCAGGACCGGGGCTTATGTTTATATCACTGCCAAAGGTATTTAATGAAATGGGAATAGCAGGAGATATCGTTGGACTGATATTCTTTATGATAGTTGCATTCGCAGCAGTTACATCGTCTGTATCAATTATGGAGGCTATTGTATCGAGTCTTATAGACAGATTTCACTGGAGCCGCAGAAAAAGCGCAATTTTAGTCACGGTATATGCCCTGATTGCAGAGATAATAGTCTGCCTTGGCTACAATAAGCTTTATATGGAGGTTAAGCTTCCAAACGGCACAGTCGGACAGATACTTGATATAATGGACTATGTCAGCAACAATGTGCTCATGCCAATCGTGGCACTTGCCACATGTATCCTCGTTGGCTGGATAGTAAGTCCAAAGGTAATAATAGATGAGGTGACACGCGGAGGCAGCAAATTTACCAGAAAAGGACTTTATATAATCATGGTTAAATTTATTGCACCGGCATTCCTGCTTATACTGTTGCTGCAGGCACTCGGAATCGTTACTTTTTAGTATTAAAATAAATTTATTGTATATTTTATATAAATACCCTTGAAATACAGCCATCATAATGGTAGTATTTTACTAAATGATGAAAGAGGGGGAGCCACTATGGCTTTTAGACGAGAGAAAAAGCGTATCGGTGATATGCTTATAAATGAAAATGTAATTACTCAGGAGCAGCTGGAAAAGGCTCTGCCTATAGCCAAAGAAAAGCATAAGAAGATAGGAGAAACACTCATTGAGCTTGGGTTCACCAATGAGCTTGAGATAGCAAAGGCATTGTCGCAGCAGCTGGGACTTGAGCTTGTGAATGTGAGCGCACTTAACATACCTGAGGAGGTGCAAAGCCTCGTCAGTGAATCAGTGCTCAGAAAGCATGTCATGATACCATATGCCTTTGACCCAAATAATGCCAATATAGTGCATGTGGCCATGGCCGATCCTATGGATATGGTGGCGCTTGATGATTTTTCAATCGTTACAAATCTGCAGGCTGAGCCTGCGGTAGCGACAGAAAGAGATATACTTTTGACGCTCGACAAATATTATGGTGATACAGAAGCGATGAAGGCGGCTCAGGAGTATGCAAGGGAGAGAAAAGAGCGTGAGCAGAAAAATGCCGAGGCTGAGGAAGCTACCAGCAAGGATGTCAACAATTCACCGGTTGTTCTGCTTGTCAATTCTATTATTGAGCAGGCAGCCAGACTCAGGGCCTCAGATATACATATAGAGGCACTGGAAAATAAAGTCAGGGTGCGATACAGAATTGACGGTGCGCTTTATGAGAAGGCGGCATATAGTATACATCTGCTCTCTGCAATTATTACACGACTTAAAATTATAGGCGGTATGGATATTTCTGAGAAGCGTAAGCCGCAGGACGGCCGTATCACTATGGAGATAGATAAGACAGAGTATGATATCCGAGTATCAATCCTTCCGACAGTATTTGGTGAGAAGTGTGTTATGCGACTTGCACAGAAAAAGGCACTTACAAGAGATAAAAAGGAGCTGGGATTTTCAGACGAAGAGCTTAAGGCCTTTAATCATATACTGATGAATACAAACGGTATCATCCTTGTTACAGGACCTACAGGAAGTGGTAAGTCAACCACACTTTACACGGCACTTTCCGAGCTCAACAAGGATGATGTAAATATCATCACAGTTGAGGATCCGGTCGAGGCCAATATAGACGGAATCAACCAGGTACAGGTAAATAATAAGGCTGACCTGACATTTGCATCAGCACTTCGTTCCATTCTGCGACAGGATCCGGACATCATTATGATTGGTGAGATTCGAGATCAGGAGACAGCACAGATTGCAGTACAGGCGTCAATCACAGGACATCTTGTGGTCAGCACACTGCATACCAACAGCTCGGCAAGTACTATTTCACGACTGGAGGACATGGGAGTTGAAAGTTATCTGCTTGCGGATTCGGTAAAGGGAATCATTGCACAGCGACTTGTAAGAAGACTTTGTCCGGCATGTAAGAGAGAACATCTGCTGACAGAGGAGGAAAAGGCCTTTATGAATATACCGGCATTCCGTCCGGTAAAGATTTATGAGCCATGTGGCTGTGAAAAATGTGCCAATACAGGCTACAAGGGACGAATCGGTATATATGAGATAATGACCGTAACACCAAAGCTCAAGTCACTTATTTCAAAATGTGCTGATATAGAAGATATAAACAAGGCAGCATGTGATGAGGGCATGCATACACTTAGACAGAGTGCAGAGAAGCTTGTACTCGAAGGAGTTACTTCATTCCAGGAAATGTTAAAGACCACGTTTGAAAACTAAGGGGGAAAAGAAAATGCAGATAGTAGACATTTTAAAAGCAGCGCAGCAACAGAACTCATCGGATATACATATCGCACCGGGAAATCCGGTTATGCTTAGAATTGACGGAATGCTTGTACCGCAGGGAAATCAGGTTCTTACCAATGTTGAGACGGACAACCTGCTTTCTCCAATTGTCCCGCAGGAGCTTAAAGATGTGCTAAAGAAAAATGGAGAGCTTGATTTTGCTTTTTCGGTGGAGGGCTTTTCACGAGTCAGAGCCAATGTGTTCAGACAGAGAGGTTCATATGCAGCAGCACTTCGTATTCTCTCATATGACGTGCCTACACCACAGCAGCTTGGAATACCACAGTCGGTTGTAAATCTGACCACAAAGATGAGAGGACTTGTCCTCGTGACAGGAGCTACAGGAAGTGGTAAGTCGACTACGCTGGCAAGTCTTATAGATGTCATTGCAGCAAGAGATTCCAAAAATATAATCACGCTTGAAGATCCTATCGAGTACCTGCACTCAAGGAGGCGCTCGATAGTGGCACAGCGAGAGGTTGGAAAGGATACACTCTCATATGCTGCAGCCCTAAGAGCTGCACTGCGACAGGATCCGGATGTAATACTTGTAGGAGAGATGCGAGATCTTGAAACTATATCAACAGCTATTACAGCGGCGGAGACAGGACATCTTGTATTTTCTACACTGCATACCAACAGTTCATCCGATGCAATTGACCGTATGATTGACGTTTTTCCACCACACCAGCAGCAACAGATACGAGTGCAGCTCTCAGGAGTTTTAGAGGGAATTGTTGCACAGCATCTGCTTCCAATGGTAAATGGCGGACGAATTGCAGCATTTGAGGTGCTCCTTGCAAACAATGCCATCAGAAACCTGATTCGTGAGGCAAAAGCGTTTCAGATTCCATCTATCATACAGACATCAAAGAGAGAGGGTATGATGATGATGGATGACTGTATTTTACAGTATTACAGCCAGGGCCTTATAGCGCCGGAGACTGCAGTTGCATATGCACATGATCCGGTAAGCATGGCTAGCCGTGTACACCTTTACTATTGATGGTATAATCGTATGTATTTTACTGTTATGGTATAATGTTGTGGAGTCTTAATAAATTATGATTTAATTTATCTGGAGGTTGCACAGAACAGGGATAAGGAGGAGAAGAAAGTGGCTGACTGGACATATCAGATTATAGACCAGAGCGGAAAAGAAAGAAAAGGAAATATAGTAGCCGAGTCAGAAGCAGAGGCAAAAAATAAGCTTAAGATGGATGGCAACATGGTCATAAGCCTCACCAAGGCAACAGCACTGACCAAGGAAATCTCATTCAGTGTAGGAGGAAAGGTAAAGCCGAGAGACCTATCGGTATTCTGCCGCCAGTTCACCAGTATGGTCAATGCCGGTGTTACGATTCTTGATACGCTGGATATGCTATCCGATCAGACTGAGAACAAGGTTATGGCGAAGGCTATCAGAGGTGTTCATGCCGAGATTCAAAAAGGTGAGACTCTCTCGGATGGTCTGAAAAAATATCCGAATGTTTTCCCTGATATCATGGTGAGCATGGTTGCGGCAGGAGAAGCATCCGGCAAGATTGATGTAGCTTTTGACAGAATGTCTGCACACTTCGAAAAATCGGCAAAGCTTAACGGCATGATAAAAAAAGCGGCAGTTTATCCGATTATCGTTGTGATTGTAGCTATTGCGGTTGTTATTGTAATGCTTGTAAAGGTCATCCCAAGCTATTCAGAGATGTTCAATGACCTGGGAACAGAGCTGCCGGGCATCACAAAGGCAGTTGTTGCGATGAGTGATTTTGTTACCGGATACTGGTATATTGTGATTGCTGTCATAGTAGCAATTGTTATAGCCATCAAGCTTTATAAGCAGACTGACAGCGGCCAGATGTTCTTTGGCAATCTCGCAAGAAAGCTTCCGGTTTTCGGAAAGCTAAACATCAAGACAGCGGCCAGTAACTATGCGCGTACACTTTCCACACTTGTGTACTCCGGACTTCCGATGATTGAAGCCCTTGGTATCACTGCTGACACCATGAAGAATGCGCTTTACAAAAAAGCCCTGAAAAATGCGAGGGAAGAGGTAAGTAAGGGTGTTCCACTGTCTGAGCCAATTACTGCGTGTGGATTGTTTCCACCTATGGTTTCACACATGACCAAAATCGGTGAGGAGACCGGTGACTTGGAAGGCATGCTTACCCGACTGGCAGACTACTATGATGAGGAAGTTGAGTTGGCTACCCAGACAGTTATGGCAGCTATTGAGCCTATGATTATCCTTGTTCTGGCACTTATTGTTGGTGTGCTTGTGGCAGCCGTTATGGCTCCTATGCTTTCCATGTATCAGGCTATGGACAGCTTATAAAATGAAAAAAGAAGCAGACTTTGGGTGTGAAGCTCAAAGGCTGCTTTTTTGGTGCAGAGACATTGGCAGTAGGACGGGGCTTGATCCTATGAGCCCTGGCTGGTGCACACTCTCACGCTTGAGCTACGCTACGCTGCGAAGATACTGTAGGAATTATGCTTTATAGGGTATCTATGCTTGACGAAACCGTCGAAACGCGCCGTCCGTGGCGCGGTTCTCCTTGAACTGCCATCCGTGGCAGTTCATTTCTGCGCATCATGTGCATAATTCAACAGTATCTAAGCAGCTTCGCTATTCGCTCACGCAAGAGAGCGTGCCCTAGCCGGTCTCAGGGGGATGAAGCCCCTTACGCTGTGGTAAAAAAAGAAAAAATGTGATGACAAAGCACCACCTCTATGCTACAATCAACTCAAAGCATTATATTTCTGTAAGCGGCACCACATAACAGTTTTTTCAGGTGCACACCACTTTGAAGAGGGCAGACCACTTCGCATCATTCTACAAAGGACATGGAAGTTTTCAATGCTTTAATTACCCATTAACAGCAGGAAAATTGAAATGCCGTATGTAGACAGAATACAGAAAGTGCAGTCAGAAGCCAGATAATGTAGTCATAAGACAGATGAACTGTATACAGTGTGATAATCATAATGTAAACATATAGAAAACATAAAGAAGGACAGCACATGTATACCTTGTAAACTGTACCACTGTACCCTCATTGGCACCAAATTTTTCCTGCTCACACAAGAGAACAGGAGGAGAAGGATTGAGCGCAAAAGACTCAATGGCAAAGGAATACTTTGCTGACAATGCCAGGTTTGCTGACCTGTGCAACAATATACTGTATGGAGGAAGAGAGGTCATCCTGCCGGAAAACCTTAAGGAAAGGGATACCACGGAGGTGCTGACCGCACTGGGGCTTGATAAAAAGACCATAGCGGTGCAGAAGCTTAGGGACATCTTCAAAAATGCCAGCATTAAATATACCGGCAAATCATACGTTGTCCTGATAGGAGTAGAAAATCAGTCGGATATACACTATTCCATTCCGGTAAAAAACATGTTTTATGATGTCATGGCATATGGCAATCAGGTAAAGGAAACAGCCAAAAAGCACCGCAGGGAAAAGGATATCGCAACTTCTGATGAATTTCTCTCGGGATTTACGAAAGAGGATAAGCTGATACCGGTGATTACGATTACAGTATATCTCGGAACAAAGGAATGGGATGGTCCAAGGAAGCTGTCAGATATGTTTGGTGATGTGGATGAGGAGCTTCTGCCATTCATACCGGATTACAGAATTAATCTGCTGGCACCGAGGGAGATAACAGACTTTACCGGATTCAGGACATCAATCAGGCAGCTTTTCGAGGTACTGCAGAATGCATATGATAAAGAAAAGATGCAGGAAGTGCTTCAGAATGATGAAAAGTTTAGCAATGTAGACAGAGAGACGGTTGAGGCAATCAACCTGTTTGCAGGAACAGATATAGACATAGATGAGAAAGAAGAGGTGATTGATATGTGTAAGGCGTGGGAAGAGCAGAAAAATGAAGGCAGAGAATTAGGTAGAGAAGAAGGTCGAGAAGAAGGCAGAATTCGTCAGGCAAAAATAACAGCTTTGAAACTTCAGAAAAAAGGTCACTCAATAGAAGATATAGCTGAATGTGTGGATTTTGATGAGGAAACTGTAAAAAAATGGCTTGTGAGCTAATATTGTAGTGAAATGTAAATTAGAGGAAGCAATCTTTGGACGAGAACTCGGGGGTTGCTTCCTCTTTTGCTGACAGTAGGACGGGGCTTCATCCCATGAGCCATGGCTTGTGAACACTCTCTCACGTGAGCTACGCTACGCAGCCAAGATACTGTAGGAATTATGCCTTAAAGATTTACGATACTCGACGAAAC